>VTLG01002707.1_pt1 | contig 20177 bp, 14 predicted proteins | sample 4694571 | NCBI WGS metagenome assembly VTLG01 (sample SAMN12604809, study PRJNA352737) | marine metagenome | biome: ENVO:00000447; feature: ENVO:00000209|ENVO:00000569|ENVO:01000036; material: ENVO:00002151; isolation source: viral sequences binned using virsorter ... | reverse complement strand
GAACAAGCCAATCTGTTGAATCGTGGCTCACTACTAAAGGAGGGGGTTACGTAGCTGCTGGCGTAGGAGGAGGTATTACAGGTAAAGGTGCCAATATATTGGTAATTGATGATCCTGTAAAAAACAGGGAGGACGCAGAATCTGATTTCGGTAGGGAGTCCGTGTGGAACTGGTACACTTCTACTGCGTATACACGACTTGCCCCTGGAGGCGGTGTACTTATTATACTTACACGCTGGCATGATGATGATTTGGCAGGGCGATTATTGACAGCAGCTGATAAAGGAGCAGACCAGTGGGAAGTGGTCAAATATCCTGCAATTGCTGAAAAAGATGAAGAATTTAGGAAGGTGGGCGAAGCTTTACATCCTGAACGTTACAACGCAGATGCCCTGCAACAAATACAAAAAGCAGTAGGGCCAAGGGATTGGGTCGCTCTCTATCAACAGAATCCGGTTGCAGACGAGGGTGATTATTTCAATCGGGATATGATACGCTATTACGGATATGAAGACGTTGATATGTCGAAGTTACGATATTATTGCGCATGGGATCTCGCGATTGGTCAGAGAGATAGAAATGATTATTCTGTTGGCCTTATGGTCGGGGTTGATGAATACGATAATATGTATGTTGTTGATGTTGTTCGTGGTAAGTTCGATGGCTTTGAGCTGGTAGAACAGATTTTAGATCTTTATGAGACTTGGCGGCCTGGTATAGTAGGAATAGAAAAGGGTCACATAGAGATGGCGATTGGGCCATTCTTGGAAAAGAGGGTCCGGGAACGCAGGCTACACGAAGCATATTTTAAAGATTTAAAAGTTGGTAGACGAGATAAAGAAGCAAGAGCGCGTGCAATTCAGGGAAGAATGCAACAAGGCATGGTATACTTTCCAAAGGAACCCGTTTGGTCAGGCCCACTTGTCGCTGAACTTTTGCGGTTTCCTAATGGTATACATGACGACCAAGTTGATGCTTTGGCATGGATTGGTCTTATGATGGCTGAGTTTGCAACCTTTTATGATAGGATTGAACCTGAGCCGTCCTGGACAGACAGATTAAAATACCTAATGAAGGGTGATAACAAGAAAACATCAATGAGCGCCTAATGGCATATAGATCGGACAAGCCCAAAAAAAGGCTGAGTAAAGCAAAACAATTTCAATTAGCCCGTGATCAGTGGAATGCATATACGCGTGCACGCGACAATGGGCACCAAGACTATATTGCAGTCGCAAAACGCTGTGATGCCTTTTATAGAGGTGAACAATGGGACGCGGCTGATTTATCTACATTAGATGATCAAGGGCGACCTGCTCTTACTATTAATACTATTTTACCTACAATCAACACTGTCCTGGGCGAACAAAGTACGCGTAGAGCAGATGTAACGTTTAAACCTAAAGGGCGAGGGAAACAAGAGATTGCAGACACCCTTACCAAGTTGTTTTTACAGATTTCTGATAATAACAAGATGGATTGGATAGAAGCTCAAGTATTTTCAGATGGGCTTATTCAAGATAGGGGCTGGTTTGACGTGCGTATAGATTTTGATGATCATATCCAAGGAGAAGTTAGAGTAACAGCTAAAGACCCTTTGGATATTCTTATTGATCCAGACGCTAAAGATTATGACCCTCGAACGTGGAACGAGGTCTATGAAACACGATGGATGAGTCTTGATGAAATAGAAGAGACTTATGGACAGAAAAAAGCAGACCAACTACGTATTACTGTAGAACAGGGCTCAGCTTTAGGTACAGACTCAATAGAGTATGAAGAAACCCGATATGGTGACACTTATAGTGGAGTTGAATATCAACAAGGAAATACAGTTGATCCAAAAGAACAAAGGGCATTACGTTCGGTTCGAGTAATAGAACGCCAATATTATAGGCTAAAAGAATGTATGTTCTATGTTGATAGTGTTACAGGTGATATGCGGCAAGTACCTTATAATTGGACCAAGAAGAAACGGGAAAGTTTTGCAGATCAGTTTGGTTTAGAAATTCTTACAAAATTGGTTAGAAAGGTGCGTTGGACAGTAACAGCTGATTTAGTTGTTTTGCATGATGATTGGTCACCTTATGATCATTTTACTTTAGTTCCTTATTTTCCGTTCTGGAGAAGGGGTCGTCCGTTTGGTATGGTTCGTAATCTCATATCCCCACAAGAACAACTAAACAAGATCTCTTCTCAAGAACTTCATATTGTAAACACAACAGCAAACAGCGGTTGGATCGTGGAAACAGGTTCTTTAGCTGGTATGGATGCCGATGATTTGGAAGAACATGGAGCAGAAACAGGCTTGGTGCTTGAATTTAATAGAGGATCAAACCCACCAGCTAAAATTCCACCCAATCAGATTCCTACAGGTTTAGACCGCATAAGCCAAAAAGCGGCTCTTAATATTAAATCAATTAGTGGTATTAGTGATGCTATGTTGGGTACAGATAGCCCTGAAGTTTCAGGTGTAGCTATTCGTGCAAAACAGAATAGAGGTTCTTTAATGATCCAAGTTCCTTTGGACAACCTGGCAAAAACTAGACAGTATCTCGCGGAAAAAATTTTGAATTTGGTGCAAGCCTATTATACAGAAGAGCGTATAGTACAAATTGTTGATGAATCTGATCCTCTGAAAGGCAGTGAGCCTATGGTGCTAAATGCAATGACTGTGGAAGGTGAAATTATAAATGATCTTACTTTGGGTGAATATGATGTAGTGATTGCTACTAGCCCTGCCCGAGATAATTTTGATGAAATGCAGTTTGCTGAGGCTTTACAGTTACGCGAAGTTGGAGTACCAATCCCTGATGATATTATTGTAGATTATTCGCATTTATCCCGTAAGGGCGAAGTTGCCCAAAGAATAAGAGCAATGCAGGGTACGGAACCTCCATCAGAGGCAGAAGTAAAAATGCAACAGTTCCAGGCGGAAGCGGCAATTACACAAATACAATTAGAAGTACAAAAACTAGAAGCTGAGGTTATGAAATTACAATCAGAGGCTCAATTAAATGCAGCTAAAGCAGAGGAGATGACAGGCGTGGACCCAGAAATAAGAATCGCAGAGATACAAAGTAAAATTCAAATGAAACGGGAAGAACTAGAATTACGTGAAAGGTTAGCAGGCCTAACTAATGAACAAAGATCTAGGGATTCTGAAACAACAGCAGCGAGTAAAATTGCTGTAGCAGCTATGAAAACACCAACAGGAGGTACGTAAAATGGCTAAGAAAAAAACTAATGCAAACGAGGACCCACAAGGAGCTGTTATATATGACAGAATGCCAGGAGCGGACGCTATAAAAAAAGAAGACGCGGAAAGCTTTAAAGTGGACATGAACTTTGAAACGGAAGAAGGAGAGCCAAATGAAGAAGCAGAAGAAACGGAAACGGTCGCATCTGGAGACGAGGCTGATCTTCAAGAGGGCACAGAGGAGCCTGAGACAGAAGCAAAAGCTGAAACAGAAGAATCGGCAGACAGCAGCGGAGAAGAGGTCGTCGAACAAACAGTGGAAGCAGACGATGCAGAAACTGCACGATCAGACGATGGAGGAGTTGAAGACGAGGCACTCGAAGAAGAACCAGTAAAGAAAAAAGCCCCTATGGTTCCGAAATCCCGGTTGGATGAAGTTCTTGCTAAAAATAAGGTGATGCAGAAAAAGCTTCTAGATATTGAACAAAAAGAGGCGGAAGCACAGGCGGAAGCCCCTAAATATGATTTTGCTGTAAAAGAAACAGAGTACCAACAATTGTTATTAGATGGTGAAATGGATAAAGCATCGGTTATTCGTAATGAAATTCGTGCTGCAGAAAAGGAAGCAATGATGTTTGAGGTTAAAAAAGAGATGGGCCAAACAGTTCAAGCAAACCAAGAAGCGCAGGAATTACAAACAAAAGCCAAAGAAATTGAATCTACTTTTCCTGTATTGGACCAAAACAGTACTACTTTCGATGAAGGCTTAACTCAAGAGGTTATGGAACTTAGAGATGCTTTTATGGTGCAGGGGTATGGAGCTGCTGATTCTTTAGCACGAGCAACTGAATATACCCTAGCAGCAAAAAGACCTGACCTATTAGTAACAACCGGGAACGGTACTTTGCAAGGTAACGAGAACGTTGTTACGCAAGAACAAGTTCAAGAGCGAAGGCAGAAAACAACAGTTAAGAAAAAAGTAGCCGCAGCTAAGTCCCAACCCCCTAATATGAAAGGGGAAGGGGCCGGGGACCGTGGAGATAAACCTGTAAACCTTGATGTTTTGTCTGATGATGAGTTTATGGCCTTGCCTGAAGAGACTTTACGCAGAATGCGTGGTGACTTTGGATAGAAGTTAAGGTAATATAAAAGAACACTTCGTCTGTTAGAACGATATCTAACACTGGTCGTTCAGTATAAAAATCGTCTTCGTCTCGCACCCGACGTAAAACTGCGCGAAGTCGTATTCGTAAAACTACGAGAGCGTATCCCAACGATACAGGGTATACGGGTATTTATCGCCCCAAATAATAAGTCGATTGGTTTTAGAACTTTAATTTTGGAGGATTGTCGAAATGGCAAATACTAACTTCGCGGCCCTGACCAGTGAACAGCTCACAATCTGGTCCCGCGATTTCTGGCGTGTGGCTCGAAATATGTCCTTCATTAACCAATTTGCGGGTAGTGGCCCTAATGCAATGGTTCAGAAAATTTCTGAACTCACCAAATCTGAGAAAGGAGCGAGAGCGGTAATAACCCTTCTAGCTGACATGACTGGAGATGGTATCATTGGAGACTACACTCTCGAAGGTAATGAAGAAACATTGAGAGCATACGATATTGTTGTGCAACTTGATCAAATGAGATTCGCAAACCGTCTTGCTGGACGTCTTGCTGATCAAAAATCGGTTGTCAACTTTCGTGAGCATTCGCGTGATGCCCTTGCATATGCAATGGCGGATCGTATTGACCAGGTAGCGTTTTTAACGATGTCTGGTATTGCGTACACAAACAAAAACAATGGCTCTACTAGGCCTGTCCTAAACACTGGACAAAACCTAGGCGACCTTGCTTTTGGTGGTGACGTTACTTCACCAACAACTAATAGGCATCGAAGATGGGATGCAACTGATGGTCTTAGTGCCGGTGATGTTACAGCTGTAGTAGCTGCTGACACCATCTCGTACCAAACCATGGTTGCCCTAAAAGCCTATGCTAAGGATAATTATATCCGCGGCATTAGAGGGGCAGGCGGTGACGAGGTATATCATTTATTTGTAACACCTCAAGTCATGGCTGACCTTAAACTTGATTCAGACTTCTTGGCTAACGTCAGAAACGCTGGAGTAAGAGGACCAAGCAACGAATTGTTTGCTGGCTCTTCAAGCTTAATGGTTGACGGTGTGATGATTCATGAATTCCGCCATGTATTTAATACATCAGGTGCGACTTCTGGAGCATCAGGAAATGCTGGATCCGCTGGCTATAAGTGGGGCGCAAACGCTAACATTGATGGCGCAGCGTGCTTATTCTGCGGGGCTCAGTCTCTTGCGATGGCTGATATCGGGCTTCCTGAAATTGTCGAAGATTCCTTCGACTATGGAAACCAAAACGGTATCTCGATTGGTAAGATTCTTGGCTTTAAGAAACCTAAGTTTAACAGTGACATTAATGGCTCTGTTGAAGACTTTGGTGTTATTCGCTTGGATGTAGCATACTAAGTTGAGTCTGTGGGCGGCTCTTAGGGGCTGCCCACATTTTTAAGGAGAAAAAATTGAAAATTACAGCGAAGGTAGATACATATGTTTCTTCTTCTTGGGGTACTGCGATTACAGTACTTGCAGGAGAAACAAAAGAAGTTGGAGAGGATTTTGGGTATGAATGCTTAAAAGCAGGTTGTACAGAAGTTAAGGATGAACCAAAACCCATTCCAAAAAAGAAAACCTCTGCTAAAAAAGCAGAGAAAAGTTAATTAAGAGGTATTTATAAATGGCGGGTACAATTACAGCCGCTAACCTGCTCTTAAGAATAAGAGACACTCTGCAAGATACCACAGGGGTTAGGTGGCTTGATGCAGAGTTATTGCGTTATATGAATGACGCACAACGGGAGATTGTTAATTTAAGGCCAGATGCTTCAGCAGACCATGCTAATGTGCAGTTGGCTACAGGCACGGAACAAGCCATACCGGACGTAGGTTTAAGGCTAATAAAAGTGGTTCGTAATATGAGTGCGGCTGGGGGCAGTGCTACGGGAAAACGAGTGATTAGGATAGTAGACCGTGAGATTTTAGATACACAAGAGCCTAATTGGCATGATCCTACGGTTACGGGAGATGCAGCACATACAACTGTTCCTAAACATTATGTGTTTGATGAAGATGATCCTAGAAAATATTATGTATATCCGGGGGTTGCAGGCAACGCCTTTGTAGAGATTGTCTATTCTAGAAGCCCAACAGATTTTGCAAACGCTAGTGGTGCAGTAAGTTATTTAGATGATACTTATGCAAATGCAATCATTGATTATGTTCTTTATCGAGCCTATATGAAAGATGCTGAATTTGCAGGAAATAATCAGCGGGCGTCTTCACATTTTCAATTATTCACTGGGAGCGTAACACAAGGGGGGCAAGTCAGCATAATGGTGAGCCCTAATACTGATAGCATGGGCCTGATGGCCCCTCAACAACCAGGAGCAGCATAATGCCAAAAGGAAAAGGAACGTATGGGAAAAAACGGGGACGACCTAGAAAAAAATTAAGACAAGACGCAAGAGCTGTTAAAAGAACTGCCCTTAAGGCAGGAAAAACTCGAAAAAAAGCAAGATCTCTTAAAAGAGCGGCTAAGAAAGCTGGAAGAAAGGTACTTCGCAAACCTAGAAAAGCCGCGAGAACTAAAAGGAAAGAGGCTAGGAAAACAGCACAGACAACAGCTAGGAAAACTATGAAAGAAAAACGAAAAGCTAAAAAGAAAGTAACGACAACAGTAGCTAAAAAGAAAAAACCGTCACCAGTTAGAACAGCAAGCGTGAGGAAGGATGATTTATATAAGGATCGACCTTGGGCAAGCCCGTTAAACATTCATAGATAGGAGACGCTAATGGGCGTAAGAAAAACAGAAGAAACAGTAGTAAATGGCGTTAGGGAAGTTAAAAGAGTTCCTAATGTCCCTAATATGTCAACAGAACACCCTTTATATATTCCTCCTGTTTCTAACTTAGGACAAGCACCACCCTTATTAAAAGATAAAAAGTAAATTATGGCAACGTATGATTCATTGGTCAAAGAAGTTTTACCGTACGTTCCAGGATGTCCTGATTCGTTGGTAATCAATCACCTGCGTGCGGCAACTATTGAAACGTGCGAAAAGAGTAAAGCTTATGTACAAGATTTAGATCCCATCAGCACAGTAGCTGGGGTTTTTGAGTATGATTTTGATCAACCCACGGGGACTGATGTACATAGGATTTTGTGGATGATCCATGCTGGGAATGATTTGGACCCAATTAGTCCAAGAAGCCTAGAATTAAATTTTCCAGATTGGAGGAATCGCTCCAGTATTCCTAGAGTTTACCTACAAAAAAACCCTGATACTTTTTGGCTTGTGCCTGTTCCTACTAGTGCTAGTACTGATGCTATTGTATTAAGCGTGGCTTTAAAGCCGACAAGAAGCTCCAATAATATAAGTACAGATTTTTCTACTGATTATAGAGACGCTATTGTCTATGGTGCTCTATATCGTTTGTTAAGAATTCCTGCTAAGGATTGGAGTGACCCAACAGCAGCTGCGGATTATTATAACCTATTTAAAGATGAAATAGATGATGCTGAGCTTAGAGGGCGCGGGGGAGATTTGGGAGTTAGAAGATTAGTCAAATATAAAGGAGTTGGTTTAACACCAAGGAAAAGGTACAAAAGGTATGGTACGGAGATCGACTATTAATGGAGTTGTTTTTGAACATATACCTGTAGAAGATGTGCGTGTTGCATATGAGCGTATTGAACAGGATCTCCATAAAATAAGGAAAAAATCATATGCAGATTGGATACCTGCAGATATTTATGCAGCTTTAAAAAGTGGAAATGCAGATTTATTTATAGGGTATAAGAAAAAATATTATGCTGGATTTATTATTACATCATTTATTCAAGATGCGGGCGGGCAACCTACCCTCTTCTTATGGGCGACGTATCAAAATCCAGGGTTTAAACACAAGGATAATGGATTTATTTTCTTGGACCAAGTTGCAGAGGAATTCAATGTTTCGGCAATTGAGTTTCATTCTAGTAGAAAAGGATGGGCTCGGGCTGCAAAGAAGCATGGATATGAAGTGGTAACACAAGTATATAGAAAAGAAATGTAATGGGAAGTAGTCCTAAAAAACAAGAATATATGGAACCTAGTGCAAAGGAGGCAGCAACTGCTTCTGTTGGTTTGGCGCAGTCGCAACATTTTGATCAATATTATCGTCCCTTGTTGCGTAAGGAACGAGATTTGGCTGGGCGGGAACAAATAGCCCCGACTTTAAAAGGTATGGCTCAAGCAGATACTATGCAGGCGCTTACGTCTCAATCTAATTTGGGTTTAGCCCAGGGCTTGGGGCAGTCGGCGAACATTGCTTTAGGAGCGGTAAACCAACAACTACAAGCTAATACTGCTGCTGTAGGGGCTTCTACTAAAAGACAATCAGATGTTTTGGCAGCAGCTAAAGGACAACAATTTGATGCAGGCGATGCTTTAGCTCAAGCTTCTCGTTTAGCTAGATCTAAAGGTTTGGCAGACGCGCAAGCTACACAAGATGTTCGTTTAGCTAAAAGCGCAGCCCTTATGCAGGGAGTGGGGGGTATGACTAAAGCAGGTTTGCAAAATATGGGTGAGACAGGTAAATTTTTTAGAAGAAATGTTTATAAAGTAGGAGAAGATGGAAAAACAGTTCTTCAGGGTACTGCAGGGCCTTTCGGTATGAATCCTGATTATCCAACAAAAAACACTAAATATAAATATGATTATAGCGGCAGCAGCGGAAGGGGCTCTTAATGCGAGGCCCAAATATAAACCTCAAGGAATATAATGAAACTCCAGATGAGATTTTATCTTATATTAGAAGCCAACAAGGCAACACAAGACCACAAGGAGCTAATAACCAGACATCTTATACTAAATCCCCACAAACTGGTTCTGGAGGGTTGGGTACTTTAGATTATACAGTTCCTTATACTGGACCTTTAAATATGCCTAAAGTAGGCGACCCAGATAAAGTTTTTGGCGATATTGCTCTTAGCCAATATAAACAAACACAACGTGATTTTTTACCTTTTGAACAAGCGCTTTTACAAACAATTGATGACACTTCTTTAGTTGATGCTGTTCCTGAAGATGTAAAAAAACAAACAAGAATTTCTAAAGAGGTGGCTGAAAGAAATAGACAAAGATATGGGTATGAACAAACCGCAGTAGAGGCTAGTGAGTCTCAAAGGGCTTCTCAAAGAGGAGAAGCTCTTAATTTAGCTGGAGGCAAGAACACAGCACGTTTAGCCCAACGAGAAAGAAATAGGGCCCTTTTAGCAGATTTAATTAATATTGGACAAGACCAAAACCGCTCTTCTTTAAGTATGTTAGGGACAGCGGCAGAAAATGCGGTCGCAAGAGCTAATGCATTTAGGCAAGCCCAAGCTCAGTCAAAAGCTCAGAAGTATGGGTTTATTGGCAGTGCCCTTGGTACAGTAGCTTCATTTATTTAATATGGTAGATTTTGGTGGCATAGGGGATTATAACAGAGGCCGTAATATGGGCCTTCAAGGTGCTGTTACGGTTGCTGAACAGAACAGGCTACAAGAAGAAAGATATAATAAAGAACAGGCCAATAAAGTAGGGGGTTTCCGTATTGATCATGCGGAGTGGCTAGAAAAAAGGCTTGGAAAGAATCATCCTTTGTTGGATGAGATAATAAAGAATAGTGGTATGCCCACCTTTAATTCTCTTAGTGCGCAGTACAATACGCCGGAAGCCATGGCAGCACAATTAAATTATTTAGGCGCTTCTCTTGCTTTAACTCCTCCTGGTGAGGCTACCAGACGAATAACTAAAGTTACAAAAGGCGAAGATGGAAACATTCGTTTAAGCATTTCAGTGGAAGGAGAAGAAGGAGAGTATCCTTTTACTGCTGGTGGGGTAAGAGTTCAAGAGGGAGGAGAAGAACAGGTTTTTACTGAAGCAGAATTTAATAATATGGTGCGGTCTAATATGAGCAGGCAGTCAACTTTAGGGGGACAAGCAGGCGCAGGTTCTATAGGCACTTTAATTGGTAGTATGCAGGATACATATACTGATGACTATTCCACAATACGAAATATTGGTGCAGGTGATCTTGGAGGAGGAGCTCTGGGTCTTGGAAATATGTCCCGACAAGAGTTAGAGAGCAATGTTAGGCAAGATCTTGAAGGTATGACTACAGATCAGGCAGCCGTGGACCAAATGGATGAGGCAGATCAAAAAAGAGCAGCAGAGCTTGAGTTTGCACCAACAACAACAACGGCTGATACTTCTAAAACAGGGGATGCTCTTTTTAATTCCGTTGCAGGACAGGATTGGAGGAACAGAGACAAAAACCAACTTGGCTTAAATATGAATTTTATTGGTGACCATTTTGTTGCACATAAAGTCCTGAGTCAAACCGCGGGTGGGGACCTAGATTTTGATGAAAACAACTGGACTTTTCAGATGAAAACTATAGGTAATAACTGGATAAAGAATAATCCAGAGGCAAGGGATGCTATTTTTGACGTTAGGGTTGGTCCTTATGGTATTCCTCTTGACAAAATGAAAACCATGCAAGACAGACAAAGGAACAAGTTTAAAAATAACGCTAGATTAGAAGCGGAAGCTGCAGCTATGTACAGACTAAATTTTGGGAGTACAGATTTTGCGTCTCTTGAAGAGTTAGACATCATAGAAGAAACGATGAAGGCGCAAGGTACAAGTAAATCTGCAGGAAGTTATGTAGAAGCAGACCCTGCTTATGGTAACACTCATTCAAGGGCAGAAGTTGAAGACGCAGTTGCTTTCTGGAAAAACAGAGAGGATATTGCTATTAAAGTTTTATCTAAACACCCTTTTTATAATGAGGAGTATAAAACACTTGGCCCTATAATGTTTGCTGAAAAGTATAAAGACGATGTTAATTTTAATAAACATTTTATGACTGAAAAAGAGAACGCCGCGGCAAGGCTTAGTATGACTAAAGCACTTAGAGACTCAAATATAGATATGAATAGCGCTCTTACAAATCCAAATGTGCCTTTAACCGAAGCGGATTTTGCTACTTGGGCAGCGAACAATTCTCTTGATGATAAAACAGACGCCTTAATAGCTGCAGAAATTAAAAAATTATATGACCCAAACACCCAAACATTTGATACAACTCATCTCACTACAAAAAATAAAAAAGCATTAGCTATTCTAGCCTATCAAGGTTTGCCCGCAGAGCTTAGAGCAGGAGCACAAGGGACTTGGTGGCAAAGTAATTTAATGGCTGGAACATTGTATGGCACTACTTCAACGGATATTACTAATACAATGGCTCTTAATGCGCAGCAGCTTCAAGAAAGGCAGTTAAATCTACAAGCAGAAAAGCAACGTATGGAGAAAGTTCCTAAGATGGCAGAAACAGGAGTTAGTCGTATAGGAGAATGGGCAGCAACAATTGCCAATTATAAAAACAGTAATAGAGCTCCAGCCCTTAGACAAGAATTTGAAAATGCCTTGTCTGAATTGTCAGTATTTACAGACTATTATCTTACAAACCCGAATATTTCTGCTCCAGGAAGAAGGCTTTTCATGAACACTATGAAAATGGCAGTTTCTATTAAGGTAGAAAATTTAGCAAATCAAAATAAACCATTTTGGCGTTTCTTTAGAGATAGAGCTGATAGCGGAACTACGGAGTTAGGATCAGATGTGGTTATATATAAACATGGTGAAAGTACGCCTATAACAGACCTATCTCAACTTATGGAAGGGAATGAAATAAACCTTGGTCTGGTTGCAAAGCTTAGAATTGAAGCGCCAGGACAAGGAATACAGGGAGGAGAAATCACTATTGGTCAAGCTATAGGGGATATTGGAGCACCTGGAGTAAAATTCTTAATCGCTGAAGCTATAGAAAATGCAAGAAAGAGATAATCATTATGCCATCCCCGACTCGTGCTGAAAAAAGTACAATAGCTCAACTCTTTAACCTCGAACAAGAGGAAAGAGCAAGAGAGGAAGAAACTTATTCTCAAATAGCTGATCTTTTTCTTAAACCCAGGGCTGTTACTATTGGAGAAAAATTTGAAGCTGCAATAGATGTAGGAGGGGCACAATTTGAAGCTGATATTGAAAGATATTCTCTTATGGGGAATGTCCTTTTAGGGCGAGATAATGCAGCAGAGGTCAATAAAAAGAACATAGAGATTGCAGAAAGAGATGCTGCAGAGTTATCTGAAAATTTTGGGGGTTTTGAAGAATTTATTAAACAACCTACTTTTAAAGGGTTCACTGAACAAGTCGTTACTCAGATAGGTAAATTTGTGCCTAATGCTATTGCTTCTGCTGTTTCGGCAGTTGGAGGAATGGGGGTAGGTTTTCTTGGTAAATGGGGATTAACGCAAAGCTCTAAACGTTATGCTAATAAATTAATCACGGACGCAGCAAGACGTGAAATGGGATTAGGAGCCACAGATGTAGTTTCAGCCGGACTAGCAAGAGAAGCATATCGAAAAGGAAGAGGCGTATGGATGAAACGGGGGGCTATTACAGGAGCTTTTGCACAAGAACAGTTTATCGGTACTGCTCAATCTCTTGCTGAATATCAAGAAGCGGGACTAGATATAACGCGCTCAGAAGCACTTATGGCTAATATTCTAGGTATTCCTCAAGCTGTTGTAGGCACGTTCGGTGAAATCTATTTTGCCAAAGCTTTATTTAAGGCCGCTCTTAAAAACACTGCTTTGGCTTCTATCCAACAAGCCGCCTTACGGGGCAAAACATTAAGTCGAGCACAAAAAGATTTGCTTAATCTTTGGCAAAGAGCAGAGAAAGGGGCCCCTCTTAAGGCAGCCGAAAGAGAATTACTTAAAAAAGCGCTTGGCGGAGAAAGAGGCGTGGTTGCTACTTTTTTAAAAGATGTAGCTGTTAGCATAGTAAAGAGTGGAACAGTAGAAGGTACTACTGAAGCAATACAAGAAGGCCTTGGAGTTATGCAAAGATTTGCTATTGATCCTGATTATACAGGAGCAGAAGCGAGATTGCGTATGGCAGAAGCTGCTTTTGGTGGTTTCTTTGCTGGTGGTGCTCGAGGAGGAATAGGTGGAATAGGTACTAGTATAATAAGCCAAGCTAGAGCAGCATTAGACAATCGGGAACAAGCACTTCTTGATCTACAAGGACGGGAACCGACCCAAGCTCCTATAGGACAAACAAAAGAACAGATTGACGCTGAAACCCGAGCGATGATGGACCCTACAACCAATAGAAATGCTCTTTGGGTTTCTAGTAGTTCAGTAAAAACTACCAAACCAACCCGCCCCTATGAAGCGCCTGTTTATACAATAGAAAGAGCAAGGGAGGACTATCTTGCAGCTACAAAAGAGCTTAATTTAGCAGAACAAGAATTTGATCGGGCGATTGTAGAGAGTGAATATGAGATTCAAGAAAGAATAGCAATAATGGAGGAGGGTTCAAGAAGATTCGACCCTCAAGGTTTTTCAGAAGAAGAAGAAGCAGCGATAAGAAAAAAAATGCAGAGGGGACTTAGAGAAAAGGCTACTTCTGCTCTGAAAGAGGCAGAAAATAAAGCGACCGCTATTGCAGCAACATCAGCAATATTTAAGGAAACAGGGAGAAATGTAATAGATGAACCTACTTATGCCCGTTTATATAATATAAACCGAGAACTTATTGATCTACAAGAGACCCCTGAATTTGAAACTCCTGACCAACGAACAGCTAGAGAAGCAGAAATAATAAGATTAGGCAAGGAAAGGGATGCTTTGGTAGCACAGATTAAGGAAGGATTAGGGTATGCAAGAGCTAGAGCAGCAGACAAATTAGACCAGCTAGAACTAGATTTTTATGCTGAATATGAGGAACGTATAGTTCCTAATTTTCCAAAAGACTGGGCCGCAGAAAATAATTTACTCGTTCGTGAAAAACCAACAGGGACGTTATACACTACAGATCCAGATAAAGCAGATCTTATAGAGCAAAATCAGGATATAGGGACGCTTGGAGTACTTCTTAATTTTAGTCAAGTAGACAATAAAAACCATGACCTCGTTCTAGAAGTTTTAGATAAAGACGGAGAAGCAGTAAAACAAGAAACAACAAACGAAGCAGGTCTTGAAGCAGCTTTAATAAAAGTAAGGGAAGATTACCCCACAGTAGAAGAACGAACTAAAAATATAGATGCTCCTTACACTTGGCGAGTAAGGGATCTACCTACCGTGGTACGAGAAAGAGCTTCCAATATGAATGTTGAAGAGCTGATGGCTGAAGGAGCAGAAGGAACACTTGAAGAGGAAGCACCAGAACCGTCAGAAGTAGGGGCGGTAGATTTACGAACCGGGGGATTTATAAGTTTAGAAGGCTTACAGACAGGAGAAGGGTTTGAGTCTCCTACTGATGTAGTTATATATAAAAGAACCGGAGGCCCGTGGAAAGGCCTGAAACCTAGGAAAAAGAACCTGGCTTTTGAGGCCAGCCTACAAAAAGCCTATAGTAGGTTATTGGAAGCCTTAGAAGATAACCCTGTAGAACAACAGTATTGGGAAGAAAATAAAACTTCTTTAAATACCCCTATTATTGCTAAGTTTTTAGCTCTTAAAAAAGACAACCCTGCACTTGAATATACTATTGAGTATGCAGGACAGACTGAAGATGGGTTTCCTCTTCATACTATTTTACAGCATGGAAATGATGTAAGTATGAAACAGGTTATTTTAGCTGCAACTAGATCATCAATTGAATCTTATAAGGCAAGCAAAAGAACAGCAGAGGAGCAGGGAAAAAAATTTAATGAGAGTAAATGGGGGGTTACTCGTATAGTAAGATCAAATGTCTCTTATGTTGAAGATACGCCAGGAATAAGAACTAAAGTAAATCCATTACAGCTTACCTCTATTATTACAGCTTCTATTTTTAATCGACATCAAATTAAAGTAAAACACCCCGATGGCACAATAGGCTTTGATGTTTTTCAAGCACAACAAGAAGGGATGCCAAAGGCTGTAGGACCTGTGGTTATAAAAAATGAAGGGGCTTGGTTAGAAAGGGTTCAACAAGGGGTTGCTTCAATGCTTTTATGGATGAACGAAGCTGAAATTGATTTATATCATGATGGAACTCTTATAACTGATTTTAATACAATTTTGGATGAGCCTATTTATTGGTGGAATGGCAGGTCTTATTCTATAAACCAGCTTTATCAAAAGAATGTAACTTTAGAAGATACTTCTATCAAAAAACAGATTTCCACTTTGGCATATATGATAGAAAATGCCGAACGTACTGCGGGGATGGTGCCGGGTGAAACCGCAGGACCACTAGGAGACATTGAAGTTAGGCCTTTTAAATGGAGGGGAGCAGTAAACACTGAGGCTTATTTAACTCTTATTCAGGGGAGAATGTGGATTGATAAGATGGACGACAAATTCAAGCAAGAAGCAAACCTTCAAAATCAGCTCAAGCAGATCGAAAAACCCGAACTAGTTGAAGAAGTATTAAATAGGATGTATGGGTATATAGATAATAGAGAAGTATTTTCTGGTGATTTGGAGGAGTATGTACAATATATGGATTATATATTAAGGGGGCCTTTGCCTGAAGGCCATGGGCTTGGAAAAGAAAAAGCTAGAACCCTTGCGCAGTATTTCGAGAACATTGAAAAGGATAGGCCTGATATTGCTATGGCTAAGGCTGGGGTATCAAAGGCTGATGCAAACCTCCCCTATATGTTGAATATTTATAAAGAAGCAAAGAAATATTTTCGTTTCAATCCTGAAGCGCTGAAGGCATTAAAAACTACTTTTCCCCAACAGCTTGATTATCGTGGAGACCGTACTATTTCTACTGTTCTTCAGCAATTGAGAGACGAAGAAGAGGTATATGCACATCTTACAGATATAGCTTTTGAGATGAATATTCTAACTCCAGAAGAAAGGGGGCAAATGCTTGAGGGACAAATGCGGCCTGAACCTCGCTATCCGGGGGGAGAACTGGAGCAGATGATAGATTCTATAGACTTAAAGCCGTTTGGAACTATTACTAAAACATCATGGGACGGGGTTTATGATAAACAACATCTTAATAGATTGAATTTAGAAGAAGCGAATGCGGGAATCGCGGAAGGAAAAAAACTTATTCCCCCTATGGACTTAAAATCTGCTCCAATTGCAGAAGGAGTTTCTTATTCTGAGAAAGCAGGAAGGTATTTTGATCAATTTGATGTAAAACGAGGGAAGCTTGTAGAAAAAGGGCAACTCAAGAGAAGAGCAGAGGAAGGTATTTTAGAGGCCGTGTCTAGAATAGCAACAAAAGATTTGGGCCTTAAAGGTAAAACTAAAATAATTTTAGCAGATGAACGGCCTAATTTTGTTTTTACAGAGGACAATTTTCAGGATGAACAAGGTAACAGCGTAGCAAGCCCAAATATATACCTTAAGAATGTAATTGATAAAATGAAAAACCCTCCAACAAACGAGGATGGTAGTCCTGGTACTCCAGAAATAGCACGAGTAGTTACTTTTGGGGACACTAATATTATTATTGTAAACCCCTCTTCTTTTAAAGGAGCACGGCCTGAAACGGTAGCTTTAACTTCTCTTCTTGCTGTAACCCATGAACTAGGACATCCTTTTTTCGATCAAGAATATAATAATTTATTAGATGGAAGAAGAAAAAATCTTCTTGCTCGTTTAACTAAAGACTTTAATTTGGCTAAATTAGAGCTTTCAAAAATACAACCAGGGGACCACCCTTATTTAGGAGAACAAGGGTTTGAAGAATGGTACGCAGATCAAGTGGGGGGAGCCATAATGAGAAGGCTAAGAAACGAGTCTGCAAAAACAGGGACAGAAAGCTATTTTAATAGGGTCGTAAACAAATTGCTTGCTTTTTGGAAGCACTTAAATGCTGTAATAAGAGCTCGATTTGGTCCAACTACAGAAAGTGTAGCGTTTCAAGATTATATGGCTAAGGTTATTGAGAGACACAAAAAAGCAAATACAAATAATCAAACAATTCCAATGAGCCATAAAATTAAGGTACGAAAATTTATTGGTGAGACCGTTGCTCCTGTAGCAGATAAATTTATTAGTAAGAAAAATAGAGTTTGGTTTGATAAGAAAGTTAAACAAATTGTTAATTGGCATGAAAGTAATAAACAACACTTTTTAGGAAAGGAAAAAGCACATTGGTCCATGGCATATCTTTTGCTGCCTGCAGATAATTATTTAAGGCGTATGGGCCCTGTGGGAGAATTGATTGCGGATGTTTTTTATAATCCTTCTCAAGCTACAGTGGAACAGAGGGGCCATTTAAATGCTCGTATTTGGTATGCTAATCGAAAATTAAATAAAGTTTGGGATATGATGGAGCCTGAAAAACCAGGCAACCCAACAACAGCTGAAATTGAGGCTTTTAGGGAAGTTTTATTTGAGGCAGAAGCAGAAGTACCTACGGCACAGCTTTCTGAAAAAGCCCAGGAAGTAAGAAAATATTTAGATGATTTTTGGACAACTGTTTCTCATTTAGGCATAAAAAAACGAGATATTTTTTATCCCCGACAGTTTGATATTCCTGCCCTTATAGATAATAAAAATGGGGAACGAGCAGCATTAGTTAGACTACTTGAATGGGCAAATCGGGAGGACAAAAACACACAGAAAAAAGATTTTAGTTTTGCTGCCATTGTGGATGCTATGGTTAGAAATGAAGAAACAAGCGATGATACTAGCGTAGAAGCACCAGACCGTGCGGCTGATATTTCAATTGGTATGGCAGAAGAAAGAAGTAGATATTTTAGGCGGATTCCAAATGAAGCTCTTAGGTGGGGAGTAAATTTTGAAACAAATGAAATTAATCCTGGAAGAGAAAAAGAAACAGGGCTTTTACTCCCACCTGAAATAGCTCTTCGTAAGTATATAACAGATATGACAAAAAGATCTGATTATGACCAACGGGCCGTTGCTTATTTGACAGAAGATGATCTTATACAAATGGGAGATGATTTTGGGGACGTAGGAGATGAGGTTAGAGGATGGAAAGCAATGGAGGTTCTTTTAAGCAGAATTGAAGACCCTGTTAAAAGACAAGGAGCACGGCAAGCTGTTCGATCAATGTTAGGAAAAGTTGGAATGAATATGCCACGCTGGCAAAGAAACCTTAATAGTGGTCTTTTAATGCTTAATATTATGACTTATTTAACTATGGCTACTGTTGCATCTTTTCCTGATTTAGCAGGAACTATTTTACGTTCTAAAGGAACAGTACCATTAAAAGATTTTGTTAAAACATGGAAAGGTTATTTTACAGATAGAGAAACAGCTAGAAAATTTGCTAGAGATGTAGGGGTTATTACATTTGATTCTTTAGATACTATGTATGTAAATGCTGCAGAGCTTGGTTTTATGACACCTTTTTCTAAAAAAGTTTCTAATTTTTATTTTAAAACAATTGGTCTTGAGGCTTTTACTAAATTTACAAGGGTCTTTGCCGCAGGGATGGGGGAGCAGTTTTTATTAAGGCTGGCCGAAGATCCTTCTGCAGATGCTACAAGATGGTTAGCTGAACTAAAGATTACAAGAGAAGATATTTTACATTGGAATAATAATAATAGGCTTTTTAGTGATGCTCAAGGGGGACGAGTACAAAACGCTATTGCTCAATTTGTAGATGAATCTGTGGTTCGACCTAATGCAGCAGAACGTCCTGTTTGGGCAAGCAATCCTTATTTTGCTTTGGTTTGGCAGCTTAAGTCTTTCTTCTATGCTTATGGTAAAAATATTTTAGGGGGAGTTCTTAGAGAATCCAAGAATAGATTTAATGATAAAGGGACTTTTTCTCAAGCCGCTATTCCTTTGTTGCTTGGTGCTGTGCCAATGTTGGTGTTGTCTATGATAGGGCTAGAGCTAAGAGAGTTTGTTAAATATTTATATGCAAATGTTGATCCTTCTTTTGAAGGCGCCCCAGCAGATAAGTTTAGAACAGATGATATGGGGTGGGTGGAATATTTTTTTGAAATTGTAGATAGGGCAGGCTTGTTAGGAGCTTTTACTCTTTTGTTTCCTATGTTTAGTGCAGGAAATTATGGAGATGAGTTTTGGGTTAGTCCTTTAGGTCCTACTGCACAACGACTCGAAGATATATTAAAAGGGGACTTTCAGCTAGGGGACGATTACCTGCCTTGGGTATCGGCAATAAACTAGTATATAATGGAGAATTAATATGGCATATTCATCAAAAATCAAATTAGTGGTTGGGGATACCCTTCCCGTCTTAAATTTTACTCTCAAAGACAGCAACACAGCGGCTTCTGGAGCAACACTAGATTCTGAAGATTCTGATACCTGGGCTCCTATAGATTTAACAGGGGGTACGATTAGGTTACGTACTCGTAAAGTGGGTTCTACTACGGTTTTGGCTACTATAACTTGTACAATTGTTTCTGCTGCTGCTGGAACTGTGACATGTACCTTTCCTAGTGGAACGTGGACCGCAGCAGGTACCTATGAAGGAGAAATTGAGTATACAACCTCAAGTTCTGCAGTACAAACAGTGCAGGATTTTATTAAATTTGTAGTTAGGGATGATTTCGATTAATGGCACTTAAAATAACAATAGACTATATCAATCTAGAATTGACTATTGATACAAATTCTACAAAATCTGTATTAACGTACGCTAATTTAGAAGCTGCTGATATTATAGTTGATGCAGACAGTAAAAATTTGTACTTCTCTAGTGTATATGACTATTGGGGAATTGATGAGAGTGAGTTTATTGTTACTCTTACTGACTCTTTTTCTAAAACTATGCATTTTTACAGGACTTTTACTGATGCATACCAGCTTACAGATGTCCCTGCTTTAAGTTTTTCAACCACTAAAACAGAGTCTTTATCCCTTTCGGATGCTTTCTCTAAAGTTGTAGATTATTCA
>VTLG01013242.1_pt1 | contig 20184 bp, 26 predicted proteins | sample 4694571 | NCBI WGS metagenome assembly VTLG01 (sample SAMN12604809, study PRJNA352737) | marine metagenome | biome: ENVO:00000447; feature: ENVO:00000209|ENVO:00000569|ENVO:01000036; material: ENVO:00002151; isolation source: viral sequences binned using virsorter ... | reverse complement strand
ATATGATCAAGAGTAGGTTTATTATCTATACCTTTTCTTGTAGCAGTTTGTGATTTAGTTAGTTCTGCTAAACTAAAATGTCCACTTAATTTCATTAGTTTGCTAATGGGTTAGATGCTTTAACTTTTATTTCTTCTATCTGCACTTTAATTAATTCTATTTCTTTTTTATTTATTAATGTAGCTGTGTGTGAATGTTCTGTATTATGAGTGTGTTCACCAACTTTATGAGTATGTGAAGTATCTGCATTTTCTAATGCACCTACTTTTTCTTCTAATACAGCTATCTGTGCAGACCAATCTGTACCACCACTAGCACTTTCTAATGCATCTAGTTTAGTTACAATCTCACCATACTTAACAAACCCACCACCTATTGCGGCAATGACTCCAAGTAATGCAGCTACACCTGCTAGTTGTCCTTTAATTTTATCCATTTTTTAATTGCTCCAGTTCTATTATTAATAGTTGTTTTTTAGTTTCTATATCTCTTAATTTATTTTCCATAATAACAACAGGATCATTAGCTATATAATTGTTTAAACTTACATCAGTATATAGTTGTCTTGTATCTTGTATTTGTATTTGGTTCATATAGATATTTTCACTTTTATAGAAGGGTATATCATAAGAATCAAGAGATGCTTGTTCACTTGTCATAGCATCTAACTTAATAATATTTTTAATTTGTAAATTCTTTGAGATGTCTTTAATATCTTTATCTACTTTGTCCATAACTTTTACTAAGTTATCTCTAATTGTTTTTTTCTGTTGTATAATTTTTTGTTTGGTAAGCTTCTTGCTTTGAACAGCGGACTTCTTAGCAACCTTGCTAGTAGATTTCTTTTCTTTAATTTTTTCTTTTTGTTCATTATTTGGTTGTGCCATTTCTTTTGACTCCTCTTCTGTTGTTGATTCTTCTATTATTTCTTCTCTCTCTTCTTTAGGAGCACTAGCCATTTCTTTAGGCTCTTCCTCAATTATCTCCTCTCTCTCCATTGTTGGCTCTTCTTTAGTTATCTCTTCTTCCATTGCTGGCTCTTCTTTAGGAGGGGGCGGTAAGAAACTAGATATTAATTCATTTGTTTCTTCAATAATTTCTTCTTCTGGCATGCTAGCAAACATAGATGTAGCCATTGGTTCTTTACCTATAGCTTCTTCTTTTATTTCCATAACAATTTCTTCTTCAAAAAATTCTTCTTCTAGTTCTTCAACCATCATAACCATAGATTTAAACTCTAACTTAGGCTCTTCCATAGGTTCTTCAGGTAACAGAAATGTAAACTGTTCTTCAAATTTAAATTCTTCTTTAAATGTTTCTTCTATTCTTTCAAAATTAATCTCTTCAAATATCTCTTCAAAAATTTCATTTATCTCATCTGTAATTTCATTAGATAATACAGAACTATCATAGGTCATAGTAACAGAAATGTTATCTATATTAGGACCACCTAGATTGGCAGGAGCATTAGCATCAGATCCAGATATATTTATATTACCTACGTTAGATCCTGTGCCATTATATATTAATCTGTCTGTAAATATTGCACCATCAATACCTGTAACATCAGTTCTTATCGTAGTATTTGATGCAAGAGTATTACCATCAGAATCTTTAATTGTAAGTACATTTGTAAAAGTATCAGCATTTCCTTGACCACCCCAACAACCTGCAACATTACATTCACCGTTTTGTGCATCCATACTAGAGTCTAATGTAATACCATTATCTAACATATTCTGTGTTATAGTATTTGTAGATAAATCAAAATCTTGTTGAATAGATCCACTGTCACCAAACTCTAAATCATAATTACTTGATACACCATTTAATTCACAACAATCATTTAATACTTGAACATCTCCACTAGTAGTCCAACTATTAGCATTACCTGTTTCAAAATTACCATTAGTAATTAAATTACCAGTTGTTATCTCTTCAGCATTAACAAGAGTAAATAAAAATAAAAAAGGTATTAACCATTTCATTAGTCTAGTATTAAAGATAAAATTTTCTTTTCACCCATGTATACTTCTATGTTTGCTTTGGATTGCAAACATTTATATACAACTCTATCACCAGGATTCTTGTCCTTCATAGCATAACGTTTAGCTTTGAGACATTTTGATAATGACTCGTGATAACGATGCTCTATAATTTTGTGATCCTGTAGGAGTAACAGAGCAAATACCATTTCAATCATTAGTGCCCACTCCCATTTCTAATTAATTTTTCTACATCTACTTGTAGCTTTGATGTTTGTTCTTTTAAAAAATCTATATTAATTTTATTATTTCTCATACCCTTTAATTCTTCATCCATAGACTCAATTAAACCTGCCATATGCTCCACTAACATAAAAAGTTCTGCCTCCCCAGAAGACTGCCCTAATTCACCCCGTGGGTATTTGATTCTAAATTCAGAGTTAGCTTCTAAATCTTTTTGCATTAATTCTAAAGTTGTGCTGTGTTTATTAAGAGTTTCTACTATACCAAAATATGCCCATACTCCTACTGCAACAGCAATAACTATGCTAATTAAATTTTTCATTGGCATACTTACAGCTGTATTTTCAGATATTTTCATATTATCTAGGATGTTTCCACTCTTTCATTTTCTTTGCGTTTTCTAATTTTTTATCTTCTATAGCTTTAGCTTTATCCATAGCTTCTAATTCTTCTGTAATTCTTTTTTGTTCAGCTTCATCAGCTATTCTTCTATCTTCCATACGTTTTACATAAGTATTATAATCAGGTCTTTCATGATCATACTTAGACCATAATTGTTTTGCTTCTTTACCTATCTTACCATCTATAGGACAAGGTGTACCTGCTTGAATCATAGACTCAAATACTCTTTCATCTTGACAAAGTATTGCAACTGCTGCAACCTTCATACCAAAATCATTAAGTATTCTAGCAAGTTTTAATCTTTCACAATTCTTATCTATTGCATGCTTACCACCACTAATACCAAGTCCAAATGTTTGAACACCTAGTGATACACCTACAGCACAAACATCTTGTGTCATACTATTGTATGATGGTGCACCTGCACTTGGTGGTGCTGACTTAACATTAGAATTACTTGTTGAGTTTGTAGTTGTATTAGAACTAGATCCAGACTGATATGTTGTAGTAGCAGTAGATGTATACCCACCTTCAATAGCTGTGTTAGATCCAGACGTGTTAGTCTGTGTTGATCCTGCAATTGCTGATGATGTAAATAGTAATAATAATATTATTGAGAGGTATTTCATGTTAAGTTTCGCCTTGAGTTTCAGTTGGATAGCATCCAAATTTTATATACATACGATGTGTATTGACATCATGTGGTCCTATTTCTTCTATTTTTTGTAATGCTTCAGAGTATCCTACTAATAAACAATCGTATTCATTATCAAATTGCATAGGATGTATATATGGAGGTAGACAAGATTCTGCTACATAAGAACATAATAAAAATGCTAATGTAATTTTCACTGTGATACTAATATAGCAAATGCTACAAACAATATAATCAATGCCCCTGTAAAATAATAGTTCATATTACTCTCCATATTACTTTTTATTATTTTTAAATATTTGTGTACCTTTTATACCATAAATACTAGCCACGACAAGAATCCATAAATTGGTAAACCAGCTCGGCAGTTGTTGGAACTGCTCAAAAAACTCTTTAATCTTTGCAGATGCACCAGGATCGTCTGAGAAAACTCCGTATGCGATGACTAAAATTGGCAGCGTTAATACGACCAAAACGAACTCGTCTTTCCAGTCCGATTGTCTAGCCTCAAGCAACTTGCCTTGATACTCTGTTTCCCCACGAGCCATCTTCGCAGCCTGCGTGGCTTGAGCATCAGCCATAAGCATCTTAGTTTCTTGTTTCTTTTTATAGATGTGAGTACCAGCATTTAATGCTAATTTAATTGCACTTAACCACATACTATAATATTATAGCACCTAGTATAAAACCTGCAACTGCACAAATGACGCAGTGGCTATGTTTATTCCATAATTCCTTTACTTTGTTTTTAATATCTTCCATATTATCTCCTTGTTATGTATTAAAATAATTATATACACCACCTATTATACTTGCAATTACAACAAGTACCCAGACGGCTCCTTTACCTTTGTTAATATCAGCTCTTAGATGTTTAGTCTCAGCTCTAAGTTCTTTTATCTCTCTTACTAAAAAATCTATTTTTACTTCTGTAGCTGATTTTCTAGGCATTAGTTTTTCTTATCCCTTTGGTTAGGACTAACATAAGTTTTCCCACCAACTATATTTTCAAACACATAGTCTACATCCATATCAGCAAGTGTATTAATTACTGACTCTAATAGATCATTTCTAGCTTGTATGTTTTGTTCGATTAACATTCTTTTGTAGTCTCCTTCTGACATATTATTTGCTGTTGCCTGATCAGCAAGTTTCATAAAAGGTATATTATTAATGTGTGTATTTATTTCTTTTAATTTTTTATCTGTAACAGTTAAAAAACTTGCATTAACCATTTGCCAAATACTCATTTCTTCTGGTATAGCAGATTTACCTTCTTTCATTCTTTTTCTAACATTCTCTTCTATGTTAGTCCAAACTCTTATACCATCTTCTGCTTTTAATGTAGAAAAATCTAAAGATGTTTTTAATTTAGCTTCTCTTCTTATTTCATTATATATTTGATAATACTTAGTGCTTTTTAAAGGTGTCTTAACTGTAAATACATTTTTAAATATACTTAATGGATCTTTCCAGATATTAATATCACCTTCTCTTAATGTAGGTCTTGCACCAAATTTTTCTCCACCAATAGTATTAGCACCTATTTCTAGTAAATCAACACCATAGCTAAGTATACCTACAGCATATGCATTAATTAAAAAATCAATTGTAATAGGGTCTATACCTTGTATTACTTTATCATCTGATCCAGGTATTACTGAAGCTTTTAAAAATTTTGTTAAGTTAGATACTTGTACTGATATTTCTTTAGTACCACCTTTTAATCTAAGATCATTTATTTTAACTGAGTCATAGTACTTTCTAACACTATTACCTGTAAACGCATCTTGATTCATAATAAGTTCTATTATAGGTTCCATAGCTGTATTAACTATAGGTATTGGTCCAATAAAATTAACTGGCATTAATAAAGATAGTGATTGTGCAAGATATTTAGCACCTATATTTGTACTATTTTCATCTATGCCTTTTACTAATGCGTGTGCAATGTTTCCAAAAATACCAAAGTCATATGGTTTAGGCATTGTAAAAAAATCTCTTGGTATAGGATTTCCTCTTTCATCTACCTTTTCAAAACCAATTGGTACTACATGATTTAATTGTTTAATTACATCTGGTAATGCTTGATACTCTTTATTATCTTTATTTAAATAATAAAAATATACTTCTGGTGCTACAACTAATGCAGTTATAACTGATGCAGCTTTTGCCCTATCTGCAGCTGTCCCTTCTACTAATACTCTACCACCTCTATACATTCCTTGCATACTAGCATTTAAGAACATAACATTTCTAGACATAGAGTTTAAAATTGCAGAAGATCCTCTCATACCAAAATCAGTAGTAACTTCTCTACCTGCAAAGGACGCACCTAGATTATCAAAACCTGCTTTCTTAGCTAATTGAAATTCTCCCAGACGAGATGCGTATTCAACTTTACTTACAAAATCTACATACCCATCAGCACCTTTTCTAATCCATCCTCTTTTACCACCAGTACCAAACATTTTTTTTAATTGGCTAGCATAAAATGTATTTAACTTATTATCAGCAGCTAATTTATTTATAGAAGTATCTAGTGCACCTTCTGTTTCAGTCCTTGTTGCAAAACCTAAACCATTAATATAACTAATTCTAAAGTCATCCACTTCTTTTGTAGCAGCATATAAACCTTTACCTGTAGTACCTACTGGTAAAAATCCTAATCCATCTTTAGTTCTAATAGAAAAAGCAGATGTAATAGCTGCTGCTTGTGTATCCCTAAATAAGTTTTTTAATTGGAAAGTAGGTGTGTATGTAATAAATTTACCTAATTTTTGTGCAACAGGTCTAGTAATTGTACCTACTGCTTCAGCCATTAATGCTAATGGTGAGAACATACTATCTGCTCTACTTAAATGTCTAGCAGCTTTCATATCAAAACTTTTATACATTTGATGTAAGTTAGGATCTAGTATCTCATACATCTCTGCTTTAACTACACCTTTTGCATCTTTTCTGTATACTATATCAATATAATTTCCTTTATCAGTTTTTGCTACTTGGTTAGAAAAAGTTAGAATATCTGTTTGATCATTTTTTAAACGATCTTCCATAACTTTTATTATTCTAGATTTTTCTTTAGCATTTTTGCTATTAATTAAATTATAATTTTCTTTATTTACAATTTTTAATCCTTGTCTTTCTAGTGCCGTATCTAAATTTTCTAATGTAGTTTTTAAAAATCCTATTCTATCTGCAGAAGATATCTTTCTAACAATACCATCTGTTGCAGTTTTACCTCTAGCTGATGTATCTGCTATAACACTACCATGTCTACCTGATTTATGTGCAGCTTCAAACATTTCATATAAAGAAACTTTAGCACGATTTAAATCTGCAGCTGTTACAGTTCTATGTGTATAACTAATTAAATTTTCTAATAAATTTAACTCACCCTCCTGTTCATCTTTAGCTAATTTTTTAATAGGGCTTTTAAGTGCTGTAATTTTTGAATCAGTTGTATCTGTAGGTTGTGATCTAGTTAATCTTTGAAATAGAGAAGCTTTTTTTCTAGTTCTAGTAAGGGGTATAAAAGATTCAGGATTTGCCTTTAACATTAACGCAACTTCTTTACCACCTACCATTTCACTAAGTTCTGAATATTTTAAAAGATCATCTGTGTACTGCTTTAATTCTTTTTGTGTACCTATAAAATTTTGTTTTCTAGCATCTTTAGATTTAATATATTTATCTTTACTAATACCACCTAGATCTGCTTTATATTTATCATAAAATTGTGCAGGTGTTAATTTTCCAAAGTCAATTGATTTTTTTATTCTTACTTCATCAAATGGTACTTTTGTTTTAAGTAAGCCCATTTTAACTTTTTCTAATTTTGTATTTAAAGATTTAATTTGTGTTGCATTCTTTATAGGTTTCTTTTTAGCTTTAGCTAATCTTGTTTCTAGATTTTTAATTTCTCTAGATTTAGCAGTATCTAGAATTTTCTTCATTCTAATTGCAGCACCATAATCCATAAATGATGCTACTTCATTATCTGCTTCTAATTTTTTTAATATATCAAATAAACCTTTACTTGCACCTTGTGTATAACTAGCATTTTTTGCATCTTTAGCAGGTGGCATAAATACACCATGTTTCATAAATCCACTAGCTCTAGCATTAGATGCCGCAGTCATTCTCAATTGAAAGTAAGGTAATAACATTGGTGACTTATCTAAACCTTGTGCTTCAAAAGCTCTTCTTACATCTTTAACACTACCACCAACTCCAGTCATATCCCTTTGTAAACTTACGATAGGATCATAAGCATCGAACATATTTGTTCTTAAAAAAGTTAATGTATTTTTAAATTTACTTTGACTTTCAAAACCTACTGGACCTTCTTTAGGTTTTAAAGGTTCACCTGTTTTCTTTTTTGTTTTTGTAATTTTGTTTGTACCAGATTTAACACCTTGTTCTTCTGGAAATGCAGATTTAGCTAAGAATCCTTGTTTAACTAATGTACCTGCACCAGCTAAAACAAACTGTGCTGATCCACTTAAACCTAGTGTAGCTATAGCTACAGTACCAGTTCTTAATGGGTCATACTTTTGTTCTGGATTAACTTCCATTTCAGTGTATTGTCTAGCTATATCAGCACCACCTAATGCTAAAGCATCTATTGTAGCTGTTGCACCAATACCTTTAGCACCTGCTTTAAATCCTTCTTTCTCTGCAAGTTTAACAGCTTCTTCTCCTATTAAAGCTTTTGATATAGCTTTACTAGTCATTTCGTCTGTTATCTTTTTTGCTGCTTTTTTACTTTTGCCTTTAACAGCTTCAGCAATAGATCTTTCTAGTGCTTCTTTTGCTGCAACTTTAACAGAAGCTTTTGCTACTTGACCACCTACACCTACACCAATAATATTAATTGGATCTGCCACTGCATAAAATAAATTTTTACCAAATCTTAAAGTACGTTGACCTATTGATCCACCACCTTCTTGAAACATATTAGGTAAATCATCCCATGTTTTTGTAAGGTATGCATATCTTTGTAGTTGATCTTTTTTAATATCTTCACCTGTAATATAAGAGTATTCTCTACCTATACTAACTACGTTAGCTTGTTTCCAAGTCCTATCATTTATATAATAATCAATAGCCTCTTTATTATCTTTAAATTTTTGTTGATCTCTAAAATAATAAAAGTCTTTAGCAACTTCTGCTAAATCATTGTTTTGATATATATTATCAAATGTAACTTTTATAGAGTTATCATCATTTTTAGCTACAGGTATTACATTATTACTACCTGTAACTGTAGTTAAATCTTTATCATCATCAAAAAAATTATCTTTCAATGACGATGTATTATAAGTTTTACTTAAAGATTTAGAAATAGCTTTATCACCTAGTGATTGATTAGCATCATCACTAAAGAATCTGCTTTTTAAATTTTCCATTAGTGCCTATTATTTAAGAGTATTAAAAAAATTTTGCTCTTTTATTTTTCTATCTAATCGTTCAGCCATTGTTTCATTTTTTGAATAAATTAAATTAGATGGTATATTTTCTATAAATTTATCTATGACTGCTTTATTTATATTACCTTGGGGATCTACTGGTATTTGACTTATTACAAAATCAAGTAAATATTCTGCAACAGACTGACCATTGTATTCTACTTCATTTGCATTAACAGTACCTGCACCACTCATAAGTGCAGTTTTACCTCCATCACCAGCCTCATACTTACCACCTAAAGTTTGTTCTAAACTTACAAATGGCATTTCAGTTAAATTAACTAACATATTTTTAGCTTGATCTGCAGCACCATATTGATTAATAGTATCATCATTTGCTGATATAATTTCTGCTAAAGCTATATGTGCATTTGCTGTTTTTGCTAAAGTACCTGTAGGTACAAATTTAAATTCTCCATTTGCCATTTTAATATTTTCACCATATCCATATTTTTCATTAATAGCAATAGGTATTTGTCTATATTTAGTTTCAACACCTCTAGTTGATGCTTTAGGTGTAAATAAAGATGTTATATTTGTACTTACTTCTGGTGTCTCTTCTGTAGTTTGTGTTGTAGTATCTGTGGTTTGTGTTGTAGTATCTGTAGTTTGTGTTGCAGTATCTGGTATATCTGAAAATTGATTTTCTAATGTGTAAGGACCTATAAGTCCAGACATTTCATTTATAGTTTTTCTTTTTTTATCAAATTCTAGATTTTTTTTAGATTTAAGTTCATCTATTGAACTAAGGTCTAATTTTTTTAACTCCTCTTCACTCATATCATATGCATCTAAAACTTTACTAACATCATTAAGAGCAGTACCAGTTCCAAAAAATCCTTTATTTGCAAAATATTTTGCTTTATCTGGACCGTAAATAGCTTCTACATTATCATAATCTTTTTGAAAAAGTTTCATTTCTTTTTCATGTTCTGGTACATCAGTTTTATAAAAATCAATACCTGCTTCTTGAGCTACTTTCATTCTCATGTTATCTTTGGCTTCTTTATCTTTAATTGCAGCCATTCCAAAACCAGTTAATATTCCTCTAAATGCACTCATTAAGCTACCTCCTCTTCTTTGGGTTGTGGTGGAGCCATTAAACCTTTTTGTTCTGGCATGTCTTTAACATCTTTTCCTAAACTTTTTCCTGCTTTTTCTAATTCTTTATTCTTATCTCTAATATTTAAAATTGTTTTCATTTCTCTATTATTAGTTAAATCTTGCATAGAGATTCTAAACTTTTTAACACCTGCTGTAAATCCAATAGTTGCTACCATTTTTACTACAGTTTCTGCTAACATAAATCCTACATCAGGAGTCCACTTACCTTCTGTAAATCCAGAGAAAACAACAATTCTAGCAATAGCTTCTACAGGTATACCTGCATCTAACATAGCAATTATCTGTTTTACAAATAATGGTTGTGTCATTCTATCCCATATATACTCTGATGCTTCCATAGTATCTGTATACTGTGGTGGGTGTTCCCACGGATAGTTACCAGGTTTATCTGTTAATCCTTGACCAGGAACTGGTGCATCAAAAGGGTTGTTGTCAAAAGTTTCTTCCATGTCTCTCCTTATGTAAACATTTGGTCTTTATTTCTAAACCATTTAGTTAAACGATTATTCCATTCATATTCTAATTCTTCAGCATTAGCAGTTTTAAGTTGTTTTCTAACTACACTAGCATCATCGGATCTTTCAAATCCTACTCTACCTCCATAGTTTTGTGGTGCTACAGATGTATCTTGTAATTGAAAATCACCTCCACCACCTAATCCTTGTTTAGAAAACAAACCAGTTGTAATTTTACTAGCAATAGCACCGCCTGTAGGTCCTGCAATAGCATTTCCTATCCAGCCTGCTCCTGCTGTTACTGCTTTTTTAAATAAACTTTTTATCATAGCTCTCCTTATTAATTAAATAAATCAAAACCAAACTTACCAATCATTTGATACATAGCATCTTTAGAAGATTTATCTTGTAAGTCTACTGCTGCAGATCTTTCAAGTGCTGCCATAGCTAAGTTATGATTTCTATTCTGCTCATTTTCAGAAGCAGTATTAACCCATGAAGCTTCATCTCTCCATTGTTGCCATGCTGCTGACATTGCCCAGTTAGATAAGTTTAGTAAATTTTGTGCATTAGTTTGATTAGCTGCATTAACAGCTGCAGTATTTGCAGTATTAATACCTCTTCTCCAAACTACATTTGATTGATCAATCTCTCTTTGGTTATTAACATTAAACTGTTGTCTTTGATTATCTAATGTAGCATTAAATTGATTAATAGCAGATTCTCTAGCTGCATTAGCTTCATCTACTTGTATTGTATTTTGTGCATTTAATGCTGTAATTTTATTTGCTTCACTAGTCGCATATTGTTTCATTCCATCTGCTCTAGCTGCATTTTGTTCAGACATTTGTGCAGACATATTATCATAGAATTGATTAACTTGATTTTGACTAGTAGCATTAAATTGATAAGCTGCATTTGCTGCTGCCTGATCTGATAATAAAAATGATTGTCTTGATTGTAAATTAGATAAACTTGCTTGTTGATTATTAGACAAGTTAGCCATATCCATTTGTAAATATGATTTAGCATTTGTAATTGCAGCTTGTTGATTGTTAGCAAGATTCTGAAATATCATTTGCTTATAAGTTTCTGCATCTGCTGCTGCTATTGGAACAGCTGCATTCATAATACCTTCAGCTAATGCTTCAGCTGCCATAGAACTTTGACTCATACCTCTATTAGCCATAGCTGCTTCAGTAGCTTTTGCTGCACCTCTAGCCCATACAGGTAAAGGATTACCAGATTGTACTGCTGTAGTTACATCACTTTGTAAATCAGCTAACTGACCTCTAACTGTAGCATCAGTGCTTACTGTACCCTGTGCTGCTACTGCAGGTGCTGATACTGTACCTTGTGCTGCAGTCATAGTAGGAGTTTGTCCTGCTACTGTAGCTTGTGTATAAGTATTTGCAGCCTGTGCTGTAGGCACTGTTGCTGCTGTACTTGTAGGTGCTGCGGCTCCTGTTATTGTAGGTGCTGTTGCAGCCGTAGGTAAAGCTGCTGCTGTAGTACCTGTAACTCCTGCAGTACTCATTAATTCATTAGGTCCTACATTCTGTAATTGTGGGGATATTTGAGTACCCGTAGGCATAGTAGGATTAGCTACTATAGACTCAATTAAAGATGTAGCTTTACTTGCTGTAGTTTGATTACTAGATGTAGGCTTAACTGCCCCTGTCTGTAATGCTACAGTGTCTACTGTTTTTGCCATTTGTTATCTTCCTTGTCGATTGTATTTTTTAAATGTTGAATGTTTGTTTAAATTTTTTCTGTGTCTTCCTGGGCGTTTTTTAGGTTTTGGTCTAGGTACAAAATGTAAAAAATTTACTTTAGCCATTATGGTTTAGTTGGAAATACTGCGTTATTACATTTATCAACAGTATCTTTACCAGCTGGTAAATCTCTTAAATCTTGTCTATATGTTTTCATGTCATCTGATAAAGTATTATCAGACAAAGCATAGTAATCAGTTTCAGCTAATAGTCTATTTCTTTTAGCTCTAAGATCTGCTTGTGCTCTTCCTACAGCACCATCTGCCCACGCTTTTTCTTCAGCGTCTCTAGCTGTTTCTTCTTCAGCTGTGAACTGTACTCTGTTACCGTTTATGTTATGAAATCTTGGCATAGTTTTCTCCTTTTAATTCATTTATCATCTTTATTTAATGCCGTAAAGACAAATATCTCCAGCATCTATGTTTCCACTCTCCATTTTAAATTGAACTGCATCTATTGCTGTTGTCGTATTACAATATCCAGCCTGATAATCTTCCTCTGATGCTACTGTTCCACCACTTGAAACATAAGAAGTATTACCTCTAGTAATAAAATGTTTTACAAAAGTTGTAGAGGATGGATTAAATAAATGCATATAACCAGAAAAACTATCATCATTTCCATTATTAAGATTTGTTGATATATTTTTAAATCCAGTTCCTTGAGCTATATCACTACCAGTAGTATATCCAACTGCTGCTGCACTACCATCTTCATTATGATATGAATAGAAAGAAGACGTGGTTTTAACTGCATCATAATCTGTATCTCCATCTCTAAATCCAACAGTAAATTTTGCTCTTAAAGTGGCTGCATGAATATTTTTAAAGTAAAACACATACTCTTTGTAAGTAGAATCTAATACTACATCAGAACTACCGTTAACAAAACTTAAAGTAGCAGAACTAGAAGCTGTTAGCTTTTTAATAAACACCATAGATCCAGTATTCAAAGACCCGAAGGCTGAGACCGATCTAACTCCCCTATTATTAAGTGTAACTATGCTCATTAACTATCCTTAATTCCATATAGTTTAATTGTACCAGCATCTATGTTACCACTATCCATTTTAAATTGAACACCATCTATTGCAGTTGTTGTGTTACAGTAACCAGCAGCTCTCCAATTTACTGTAGAATTAGAATTGTTAGAGTGCCAATTATTACAATCTGACATAAAATGTTTTACGAATGTTGTAGATGATGGTGCGAAAAGATAAAGTTCTCCACAACCAGAACCTTCATTATCATTTCCTAGAGTAGTCATTATTTTAAAAAACCCTGTTCCTTGTGCTAAATCTGAGCCAGTTGAATATGTAAGACTTGTAGTACCATTACTTGCTTGATGAAAAGCATAAAAAGCTGTTGTTGTTTTTGTAGCATCATAATCTGTATCTTCATCTCTAAAATTTACTTGAAAATTTGCACTATCAGTTGCTGGATGTATTCCAATAAACTTAAACATATAAATAGGATATGTAGAATCTAACACAACATCACTACTGCCATTTACAAAAGACAATGTAGCACTAGAACTAGCAGTTAAAGTTTTAATATGTGTTAATGATTGAGCTGCCCCAGATATAGATGTAACATTTCTAATGCTTCTGTTGTTATAAGTTACAATCGACATTACAAAACTCCATACATTTTTATAGTGCCAGCGTCTATGTTCCCAGTATTAGATTGAAATTTTATTCCTGTAATTGCACTAGTTGTATTAAAATATCCACCAACAAATCCTTGTTGAGTACCATCTCCAGCAGTATTATTATTAGTTATTGCTACAAAATGTTTAACAAATGTTGTATTAGATGGATCAAATAAATGTAAAGTTCCAGCTAAACATTGATCGTTATCTGATCCCATTTCTGATTGTAAAGGTTGCAACCCAGTTCCTTGTGCTACATCATCATCACCATAATAAGCTAAAAGAGCACTTGAATCATTTTCTTTTAATCTTGCTCTAAAAAAACTAGATGTTTTAGTTACATTAAAATTTGTACCATCTGTAGTTCCATTAAAACCAAATTTTTCTGTATCTGAGGCAATATTTATATCAAAAATTTTAAATATATATTCCTTATAAGTAGAGTCAATACCACTAGTAAAACTTATATCTGCTGCTGCAGAAGATAAAGCTACTGTAGATATTAATACTAAGCTACTACCAGTGACTCCTGAAGGGAGACTGGTAATGGATGCCATGGATCTGTCATTGCATACATTAATTGACATCTATTCTCCAAATAATGCTTTAGCTTCTGCGTCAGTTAATGCTGAATATGTTGCACTTTTTAATTTATTGATTGCTGATGTTCTAACGTTTTTTTTAGCTGTATCACCATCTTTAATTTCTTGTATTTTTGCATTAATATTAGCTTCACTAGGTATAACTGCACCATCTTTAATAATCTTAATATACTTGTATTGCATACGTTGATCGTTAGGTATTTTATTACCACTATCATCGTGTGTTTTCCAACCATACCAATTACCACCATTAAAAGTATGCAGTGCCTCTTGAAAATAATCTCTATCCATTTTATGTATCTCCTAATCTTATAAAAGTAAATCCAGTTAAAGTTGCAGTACTTGAACCATAAACAGTTGTGGTTGAATTTAATGTATCTACATAAAATTTTACTTTTACATTTGAAGTATTTGTTACATCTATTAAAGTTTGTGCCACACCTGAATTTGATACTGAATCTCCAGTTGTTCCCATGTATATACCTGAAGTAGCTTTTCCAACTTCAGCATAAGTTGAATTGTCTGTCGTTACATGAATCTCTGCATCAACAAAACCATCATTTGCAGCAGCATAAACAAGTAAACTAAAACTAACTAAATAAATTCCAGTAGAAGGAAAAGTAAATACTCCAGAACTTTCTGTCATAGCTGATCCTATTGTTCCTTGACCAGTTGTATCTACTTGTTCTAAATTTGCAGTTAAAAATGAACTTGTTACACTTGTTCTATTTGCACTTAATCTCCATTGATCTGCTACTGTAATTTCATTAACACCAGATAATTTAGCTGAAGTAACAGTTGCATCACTTGGTGTCCCGATGTCGAGCACGTTACCTAATAGTATTATAAAATCGATCGAGTCCCCTGTCGCTAGATTACTAGCAAAAGTTATTGTTGCACCAGAGATAGTAAAAGAACTACCTGGTTTTTGTAGGATACCATTTAAACTAACCAGCATGTGATTAGCGTTTTCTGGCTCCACATTAGCAGAGGATACTTGCATAGTATATGCTGCTTGCCCGTTTACTACGGTTATAGCATCACAAACTTGAAAGTTTCCGACTACTGGTTGTTTTCCTATATATGCCATTTATTCTCCTTAATTAATTTTATCTTGCGTTAACTGGTACTCCATTAGAGTTTACGAAGGGTGCTTCTGCGAATGCGAGATAAACATATGTATTACTAGCGTTTGCTGAATTATAAGTGTTTCTTTGTTTAAAACCATTAGATAAAAAATCTAAACCAGTACTAGAATTAGTACCTTCAGAATCAGTTAGACTTGGAAAAAGATAACTGTCAGTTAAATTACTTGGATCTCTTGTATTATCAAATATTATTGGCGGTTGACTTGCGTCTTTGTTTTTAATTAAAACCATAGCTGGTTTAAATCCTGTATAAACAAAAGTTCCATTAGTGTTATTATTACCTTCGTATTCACCAATTTTTGAAAATCCTTGTTTTTCTGCAAAACAATAAGCTATAAAAGTTTCTCCTGTAGAATTAGTTTCACTACTATTTGCTATTGTAAATACACTGCTTGTTGGAGCTGTATTACCAAACTGCAGGGTACTTGATGCTGCAGCATCACTAGTATTTAATTCTAAGTAATTACCTGCACCTACTTTATGATGATAAATTATAAAATTATTTCCATTTTGACTTCTTTCTTTAAATATCATCATTTTAGGCACTGCAGATAGTCCATGTGCAACAGTAGTACCGCCAGCATCAGATGAACCAGTATATCCAACAATACTAATCCCAGCAGTAGTATTTACAGAAACATTTGAAGTAATATCTCCACTTGAGTTTGATGCTGCAGAGCCACCAGCTTTCCAATTCCATGAAACATAATTATGTGCGTTTTCATTGTTTAAGTTTTCATTTGATGAAACTGTAATCCCTGTAGATGTAAATGTCATATCAGCAAAAGTACCTTCAGCATTAGTATTTGTAGTTTGTAAAGCTGCATTATTTCCTCTAACAACATCAACCAAATATCCACCACTAGCATCTGTTCTTTGGCGACACCATACTAAATCAGGTTGAAAGCCAACAGTAATTGCTCTATCATCAGTACCATCGCCTGTAAAAATTACAGTGTTAAAGAATTCTTCTGGATCATTTAGATCTGCTGCTACATAAGTTGCCATCTAACCTCCAAACTCCGCTAAATTTTTTGTACATAGTGCATAATGACCAGAGGGCACAGAATGCTCAAAATTACCATAACCATTAGCATCTGAATTACCAGATGAAATTGCAAAAGATGGAGAACCAAAATTTGCTATTGCTCCTGATTGATCGGATGCAGAAGCATCACCCATACAAAAAAAATAAGCACCAGCAGGAACACTAGCAACAGCAGTTATAGATATAGCAGTTCCACTGTTTTGCACGGTACCATTTTTATAAAATTTTAATTCATTATCATCAATATTTAATGCTACACCTATAATATCTCCACTTGCATTGTATGTATCACCATAAGAACTTGCACTATTATTATTAGCTACAGTTCCAGCACCTTGATAATAACCCCAAGAAGATACCGAATAGCCAGGATTATAAGTGTTTCTTGCATCTTCAGCTGGATCACCAGTAATTCCTAAAAAACTATAACTACCACTACTTGGTTTAAATTCCATATACCACTTTCCACTTGAAACACCAATTGTAGATGACCCGTGAAATTTATCACTATTAGCTGCACTAGAATAATCTAAATTCCCATTTACAAAAACTGGACCATCTGAAGCTGGTACATTAAGAGGATTCATAGTTGCAAAATTATTTGTGCAGGTATCAGTAGATTGATCTACTGCTGTAAGGTTATTAACTGTCCAATCATTATTATTACCAGATACATCATTTCCTAAAGCTGAACTATCTTTGTAATCAAGATAAAATCCATTTGTACCAAACGTTAAACCAGATACATCTTTTGGTTTCCATATTGTCGGACTATCACTATCAAACTCTCCAAATGATGTTGGTGCAAGTGCTGAACCATCTACTAAAACTGTTTCACACATATAACCATCAAAAAATTTACCAGATGTATTAGCTGCTCTAGTTCCAATTCTATGTTCATGAGTATTATTTATAGCTAACTCTAAATTTTGTGTGGGATAAGTTTCTGTACCAAATGAAGTTTCTTGTGTTCCATTAATATATACTTTTACTCTATCACTTGCTGTAGATTGTGTAGTGTCTATGGCAACAACTAAGTGCATCCATGCACTAATATCTCTTAGCACTCTATTTGTTCTTAAACCAATAACATTATCTCCACTAACAGTATCTTCAACTCGAAGTATACCCTCATTACCACCACTTAATATATCTATAATAAATAACGGACCGTTAGATATATCTGTTCCAGCAGAAATAAATGAGCCATCTGTTCCAGAAAGTTTAAACCATGTTGAAAATGTAAATGTTCTACGATTACTTGCACTGCTAGGAGTTCTGTTTAAATTATCACTACTATCGTTATTAAATCTACATGAGTTATCTACTACATAAGGATTGGAATTAGTTGGTCCTGGATAAAGAAAACTATTAATTGGCATTAAACCTCCAATATTGGAAGTTCACCTAACGGTCTTTCAATAACTTTTGGATCTCCTTCATCCGCTGTATTTACATAAGTACATAAAGTTTCTAAAGCTGGTGTATTACTAGCATTTGTAATAGCTGTTTCCATTTCAGCAGCTTTTGTTCTTACTGCTGCTCTATGTGTTGTAATAGATGATGGCACTGCTGTGCCTGCATCTGCTTTTCTTATTATATACCAATCAGTTTTAGATAATTCTCCAGCTGCTTGTTCTTTTATATTTTCTATTAATACTGTTTTTAAACCTTTAACTTTAATATCACCTACATCTTTACCTTTTGGTATTTTACTATCTGTTTTATCTTGAGATGTCCATAAAGTATCAGCATGTGCTCTAGCTGTAGCTGTACCCCATGCTCTAGTTACTTTACCACTACCAAATGTATATGACTCATCAGTATTAATATACCATTTATCATCTTTTAAATTTGTATTATTTGTTTCAACTTCGTAAATACCTATTGCTTCTTTTTCATCTTTAGTCCATTTACTAAATATATCTGGTGAATATTGATTGCCATTAAGTTCAAACCCTTTTGGATAAGGGAATATTTTTGTAACTGATCCTGATTCTACTAATGCGTGCATATTATGATAATGTTAAATTTTGATTTCTTCCAACTTCTAACCATTTAGATCCGTTATATCTAAATACAAATACATCACCTTTAGAAGCTGTTGTTGTTAATGTTGGAGCTGTGTCTGCGGCAAATTCAAATACAGCATTCCATGTTAAAGTTCTTGATCCTGTTCCATCTTGAATAACAAGTATAGATATAAACTGACCAGTGGTATTATTAGTAGGAGCAGCTAATGTTCTATTACCACCTAAAGTTAATTTACATACATCTTGTGTTGAAGCATCCCAAGTTACAGTAGCTTGATCTGTTAGTGTAGATTCAGCATAATTTAATTTAGCAGACGTAATTAAATCGTCAGCTATATCTGAAGCTGTTAATGCTACAGTATTTGGTTGTTGTCCAATATAAGACATCTTACGTTATCTCCATTATAGACAGTGTTCCTGATAGTTTATCTGCTACAGAACAATCTATTTTGATTTCATCTGTTGCTTCTAATACAACCTTACCACCTGATAATAATTCAAGTGAACTTCCTGCAGGAATATTTACATCCTTAACAAGGAATGATGTACCATTTGAAACATCGTTAGCACCACCTCTGCTACCTGTGTCACTAACTAATTCTACCTCTGCAGTTACTGCAGAACTATGAATATTAGTAAGGATTAGTCCAAGAACAACCGTAGTTGTACTTCCTGCACAAGTATACATTTTGTAGGCTGTCCCTGCCGAAGCGGGTTCTGCTGCAAATGTTACTACCTTAAAAGTATTTGCCATTTATTTTCTCCTATTTACTTATATATATTATATCGTTATTTTTAAAAAAGTCAATGATTAACTTAGCCCAAGGCAATTGCAAGAGCTGTAGGGTCCTCTATTGCTGTATGCTCAGTTCCATTTAAATCCAATACATCACAATGTAATGTACCATCAAAATATCCATCTTTAAATTCTAAAGAACTAGTTCCTAAATCTACATCATTATCAGTTGTTGGTTTTAAAATACCATCATCTAATTGAATTTGAGAAGTGCCATCTATATCAAAAATAATACTATTGTCTGTACTAAAATCTATATTTGCATGTGATGATCCATATCCTAATGCTAAACTTGTATTATAAATTGAAGTAATTGCTGTTTGTGCTGCAGCTACTCTTGCTGCTGCCAAAGTACCTGAACCTATATTTGAAGCATTTGTAGCATCTGTTGTTGCTGATGCAGCTAATGCAACTCCGCCTACAGTTATAGCATCTGCTTCTACAGTTCCATCAAAATATCCATCTTTAAATTGAAGACTAGATGTACCTAAATCTACATCATCATCTGTTACGGGAGCTAATGCACCATTAACTAATTTAATTTGGTCAGCACCATCTGTTCTAAATAATATTGTGTTATCTGTTGCAAAATCTATATCATTATCAGCATCTCTTCCTACTACTAAACTTGTATTTGTAATTGAAGTAAATACTGTTTGACTTGCTTCTAGAGCAAAATCTATATTATCATTAGATGTATCATATGTAACTGCAATACCTGTTTCAGTATTACTAGATAACATATTAGTACCAACAGTATCTCTAATAAATGTAGCTAAAGCTGTTCCATCTA
>VTLG01011469.1_pt1 | contig 20187 bp, 35 predicted proteins | sample 4694571 | NCBI WGS metagenome assembly VTLG01 (sample SAMN12604809, study PRJNA352737) | marine metagenome | biome: ENVO:00000447; feature: ENVO:00000209|ENVO:00000569|ENVO:01000036; material: ENVO:00002151; isolation source: viral sequences binned using virsorter ... | reverse complement strand
ATAGACCTTGGGAAAAGTTTAAAAGATATAAAGCACCTATATTAAATAGAATATCAGCTAAAATATCTGGAAAAAGGGTAGAAGAAAGTATTATAAATTTTATAACTATGAATGACGAGTATAAAAAAGCTGATAATGATTATAAAAAAGTACTATTGATTGAGGAACTTGCGAAGGTAAGAGCCGAAATTGGGGAAAAAATGGAAAGTTTCATTATGATGGATGAGGAGGTAAAACAATTAACTGAGCCTCAACAACATCAACTTTTAGCCGAATTTTATAAAACAGAAATAACCAATTCTTACAGTTCAGAGAAAAGAAAAAGAGCCGAAACAAAAATGAAGGAGATGGGTATAGACTTAAGTAAAGTAAAAGGCAAAGAAGCAGCGAATGCGTTTCGACAAGCTAAACTACTACTTAAGGAGATGTAGACAAACCAAAATAGATACAAACCTTGACTAGAAAAAAAGCAAGTATGAAAGGTACAAACCCTTGACTAGAAAAAAAGCAAATATGAAAGGTATGAGTATTAAAGGAGGTCATAAAAGACCCACTAAGGCTGGTGCAGGTCTAACTAAAAAGGGTGTAGCTAAATATCGTAGCCAAAATCCCGGTAGTAAATTACAGACTGCTGTGACAGAAAGTAAGCCTCGTACTAAAGCTAGAGCAGCTAGACGCAAAAGCTATTGTGCAAGATCTGCTGGACAAATGAAGAAATTTCCTAAAGCAGCAAAAAATCCTAATAGTCGTCTAAGACAAGCTCGTAAAAGGTGGAAGTGTTAATGGTTACAAAGAAATCAAAGAAGCAGGGTAAACGAAGCAGGTAAACAATTTGTGCGTCAACCTAAAAGGATAGCAGCTAAAACTAAGAAATATAGGCCATAAAAATGTAGAAGTAATATTTTATATTTATCAAGTTTAAATTTTATAGGAGGCTTTTCTGCTTCCTTTTTTTTGACCCATTCTTTTGCTTCCTGTTCAATGTCTAGTTGATCACGTTGCATTTATTTTTTCCAAGTTTTCAAAGTATGCTTTATTGAAACCTCTTTCCCATTCTTTGTAAAAAGCGGTATCTATTGCATAGGGATTAGTAACTTTTCCCCTATGAAAAGCCCTATATCCTTTTTCCATTTGAATGCTAAGAGGAGGCTGTCTATCTTTAATCTTTACTAACATGTAATATCCTTATTGTGTAATTGCTGTCATAGGTGTAACAGAAGGAAAGTCTACAATTTCACAAATAGTTCCAGTACACGCAAGTTCCTGTGATCCGCTTGTTAAATCTTCTTTTTCATATGCACCAAAAGACTTCCAATCTACATCTGTAGGCATTTTAGATAATAACTCAGCGTATTGATCTCTATCACAATCTTGGTAGGGAGCTTGTTTATAAGAATGTTCAGACATAGGTAAGAAGCTAACGCCAGACATGTCCTCAAAATTAGCGTAAACAAATGCCCCAACTTCTAACCATTCTTTTTCTTGAACACTCACAGTTATAGAAGGTTTATGTTCACACCAATGATTAGCATAAATTTTCCACAATATTAAATGCTCTATAGCAGATACTTTATGCCTTGTAATTGCACCAGTAGGTGCTTTCATTGGAAAGGAGAATACCGCCATGCTATCAGGCTTTTCTAAAGCATCCTCATATGGAAAACCTTGATCAATTAAAAATTGGGTTAAAGGATCTTTTTTGTCTGCTCTAATAGTACGAATAAAATACTTATTATGTCTAGGATGAATACCACTAGCAGCATCTACGAGTTGACTTACTGTACCAGAAGGTTTGACACATGTTATAGCAGCAGAGGCTTCTATGTTTAAAAGTTTAGCCCATTTTTTGTTTGTTTTAACAGCAGTTAATCTAAGTTTATTTAACAAAGGAATTAAAGGTTCAGTAGAGGTATTAGAAAGAATTTTATTATCCATTATTCCTGTAAGAGATACCCCAAGCAATCTTTCTTCTTCTGTATTGCGAGTCCATTGTCTACTAATACCTTTTAATTCAGTGAAACAAGATTGAATTGTACCCAAAATTGTAGCAAGTTCCACCTTCTTTTCTAATGTTTCTGGAGTATCATCTGCTCTAACTACTACTTCAGATAAATTACAAAACTGCTTAGGTCTAAGTATTATTTCAGAACAAGGGTTTGTCCCATAATCTATGTTTCTTTTTCTTCGTCCATATTTAGCTGCTTGTTCTTTAGCAGACTGCCTATTGAAGATACCTCGTTCACCTGATTTACTCTCGTATAATGCAGCCCATTCTCTCATGAAGGAACCCATGTCTACTGTTCCCTCATCAACATAACACACAGAATTGTTTGCTAATGCCCTATGAGGATCAGTATCCCACCATGACCCAGATTTAGCATGACGCATACGATCATCCGATAAATCAGATAGGCTAATGAGGGCAGATCTTCTAACACCACCAACAACAACTACATCAGCAATTTTACACATTAAGTCATGGCATTCAATACTAGTCATTTTACGGCCAGAAGCTTTCTTAAACATCTTAACTGTAAATATAAACAAATCATCCAATGGATCAGGACCACTAGCCCTACCACCAAACACTTTTAATCTTGAACCTGCAGGTCGAACTCTTGACATATCCCATTGGGGAACCATACCAGCATATAAAAGGTTAATAAGTTCTTTGTAACTACGATGCCATCCCTCTTTACTATCCTGTACAATAATAGTTGTTTCACTATCTTCAAATTCATCTGGAACTTTTGGTAGTTGAGATATAAAGTCACTTTCTACACTAAAGCCAACTCCAGTACCATGCATTAGAATATACAGACATTCATCAAATGCTCTGGGGCTGTCCACAGGCATGTAAGAACAATTATACGCAGCAATATGATTTCTTTCTAAAGCAGGGCCAGCAGTCATCATAGCTCTCATGCTAGGCATAACTTTTAATGAAACGATAGCATCGTGTAACTCTGTGTAAATTTCTTTTGGAAGCACAAAGTCATGTTTATTTTTTAGGTAGTTATTATAAAAATTTAACAGGCGAGTTACTGTTTCCTGCCAAGTCTCTCTACGTTGATCTTCTTCTTTCCATCTCGCATAGCGAGACATAGCAATGATATTCTGGTAGTCACCCATTAAGTTAGTCATGTAGTTGTCCTCCAGTGCATTTAATGCTAAGACGCTTAAGCTTCGTACCGTCAAGATGATCTATTACTTCTTCTAACATATCTTCTAATTCTTCTGTAGGATCACCGTCAACAGGCATAGGAAATTCATCTGCGTCAAGTTCAAGTTGCATAACTATTCGTGCTTTTACTGCCATTTTACTCTCTACTTTTAAGTAACCTATTCAAATACCAAGCAGCCTTTTCCAAGTCTTCCATTTTATTTTTATAGTTTTCTCTCCATGTGTATTTCAACACATTACCTTTTATATAACCTTTAAATTCCTCTTCAGTTAAAGCTGCTTCGATGGCTTCTATACATTCTATGCCATGCTTGTTATAATGTGGGGGATTATTAACCATGTCTATTTTATTTGTCATGTATTTTATGCACTTCCTTTAGTGGCGGAATCTAGTGTTAGAACTACTTCAGATAAATTTTCATCTTCTGGTATAGGCACAACCATATTTTTAGATACATAATTTTCTATTATATCACGAACAAATTCATTTTCTTCCATAGCAGGAATAGAAGCTGCTGCAAAGTTACATAACATAATCATATTATTAAATTCAGCTTCTGTTAATGTAGTTTCTTTTGCATTAGTTACTATGGATACTTGTACTTCTCCTGTCCAATGTCCACCATTTATGTTCAGTTCTTCATCGTCCTTGACAGGACGTACTATGATTACAAAATCATCTGGCACTAAACTCTTAGGAAATATTGACATCCTGCATTCCCTTACTTTCAATTAAAAGGGGTGGCATTAATACTAATTCTTCCTTTAACCATTCTTTAGGAATAATTCTATCACAAAATGTTATATTTTTTTTCTCACACCATTCACCATACGAAGTCTTTGACCCCTTTCGTATTTTTCTTCTACTATTTTCAAATACTAATCTAATATCTAAGTCTTCATGTTGTCTCTTTACTTCAACGTGTTTTTTTCTATCTTCTGTAGACCAGAAGCCTTTTACCTCTAATATAATACCGTTGTCTAATACAAAATCAGGGGTGTAAGAACGTATAGCAAAATCTACCCATTGTATTTTGATAGTTTCATAACGTAATTTATGCCTAGCATGTTTAATTTGTTTTGCTATAACCTGTTCAAGACCAGATCTAAAACCATTGGCTCTAGCTTTTTTATATCCTTTTTTATTGTACATCATTTATATCTAAAAGTTTAGCATCCTTTACTGGAATATGGAAAAACTTCTCGCCTTTTCTGATAAATCTATTACTCGCTTCTTTAACAGTAGCTATGCTATTAATTACTTCAGCACTAATTTTCCATGCTTGTTTACAGTCAGATCTAAGAATATAAAAAGTTAAGTTATCTTTATCTAAGAGCCTACTTTTTCTGTAGGGTATGCGAATTTCTTCCCACGATTCCGGCCAATCACCCTTCCAAGAAAACTTAATTTCTACTTCAGTATTGAAAGTAATACCATTTTTTTCTGTTACAATATCACAACCATACGTTTCTTTATTTTCAGTTACTACGTGTCCATTTTTTATTAACCAAGAAGATATTACATCCTTCCCCAAAGTATCAGCCTTAATATACATACTTCGATCAAAAGCTTTAAGTGCTCCCTTTTCAGTCATAAGCTACTCTCCCATAGATATATAACTAACAATAGGCTTATTCTTAGCTTTGCTTACCTTTGAAGTTTCTTCTTTCAATCTATCACCCCAACAAGCATACCTAAAGTTACAAAAGTTACAATCTGAATTTAAAATATAATTACCTGTTTCTTTACCGTAGAAAGTTTCTTTTACTGGTTCAAAACATCTCTTAAAGACATTAGAATTTACTTTCTTTACTGTATTTTCTAATTTCTTAATTACTTTATCTGGATCACTGGTATATTTAATGTATTTAAATTGACCAGATGAATGGTTAATAACCCACCAGCCTCCCGGTTCTACATTTTTTCCTTTTGCATATACTGTCAATTGACCAACATAACCAAAAGGATCACTTTTTTCAACACTTTCGCCATCAACCCATTTATTTTTATAACTCCAAGGACTAGTAGATTTAATGTCATCTACTTTATTATCCATGATAAGATCATATTCTCCCTTAATTTTTTCTCCTGCTATTTCTATTTCTATCTTTTCCGGTTCTCCAAAGGTAGCCCCTGCTTCTTTTAGAATACCTTTAAATACTGCTTCAGTAATGTCTCCAATCATCATACGTAGTAGAAAATGGGAAGAAGGTGGAACAGCAGTCTCTGGCTTATTTTTCTGAAACCAGAGTTGGCAAGTAGCTCTCCCTATGTTACTTGCCCGTAAGCGAAAGTCATTTCGTGATTTACTACTTTTAAATTGCTTACGTACTGCTTCTTCCACATGCTTCACTATTCCCTGTATATTTTCCTCAGACATTGTATTTAATCCTTGACGGGCATTGTCAAGGTATGAATGTACGAGTAGTTCTACAGGATGTTCCATATTACAACTCACTATCTACAGTTATAAAGTCTTCAACTAAATCGGCTTCTTCACCGGATAAAGGGGTAGAACTTGATTTTTGATTATAAGATTCTTGTATCCATTTGTTATAGTTATTAACCCATGTTTGAAATCGCATTAACATTTCATTATCATCAGGTTGAACAAGAGGAACATCTTCTGTAAGTTGAACTTTGTAAACAGGTTGGTACAACATATTACCGTTTGTCATAGGAGATCCATCAGTAGACAAATGGATTAAGTGTTGAGGAAATAACCGTCCTGCATTACGATATTTTGATAATGCTTCGCCCATTATTTTAAATGCGGTATTATTTTCAATCTCCCAAATTACAGGAATAGGCTTGCCATCTGTTTCTACTGCTTCTCCAGAAGCATTAATAGCGGTACTACCATTTAAAGTAACTGTACCAAAAATAGTCCTAACTCGTTTTACTGAAGTAATAAGATTACGGGTTGACTCTGGAAGTGCTTCCCAATCTTTAACAAAGCCAGAAGGTCTACCACAATTAAACCCACCAGATTCATCAGGTAAATCAGAGGTATTAAATATCTTATAGTCATGCGTAAATGCAGATTTAATATATTTTCCTTTTCTCCCATCTTTATCGGGTGTCTGGTAAGGCAACCAGCGGTTGTATCTAAATCTTTGTAGAAAAGGTCTTAAATACAAGGATTCACAGTATTTAAAATTTCCTGATCCATCATCTAGTCTATAAGTTCCTTCAGGAACAAGTTCTATTTGGCGTTTCCTACCACCTTTATCTATCGTTCCCATTACGGATTTATTCCATATGCGTATACGGCATAGTGCATCTTCAGAACGATTATTCTTGGCTGATTCTTCAATACCCATAACTGAAGCAATCATATCATAATCAGTATTATCTATTGTAACCAGTTGCGTTTCCATATATGTAGTTCCTTCCATCACTCAAAAAATATTGCACCATTATACATATTTAAGTATTCTTGTCAAGCGGATTATGTTAACTCCATCCAATTTTCCCCTATCTTAAAGTCCATAATAAGGGGTACTGCAAAATCTACACCAAACTTACTTAAGAACTGATTTCTAATACCTTCTTCTGCTGCAAAAATGCATTCTTTAACTTCTTCTTGCTCATCAGGATAGGTATCTATTACAATACTATCATGTACGCTGTTAACGATGATACTTTTTAGTTGTTTTTTTCTCATTATTTCTTCAACAAGAAGCAAAGTCATTTGAACAACATCTGTAGATATGGATTGTACAGGATAATTTTTCACAGCAGTGAAATAAGATATAGTTCCACCTTGTCTACGCTCTGCATTAGGAAAAGCAAATTGTCTTCCTGTAGGTGTAGTAACCATACCTGTAGACATAACTTCATTAGCCAATTTTGTATGCCACCTTGCTATACCAGAATATTTCTGGGTAAACTGCTGGTAATAAGTAGCTTCTGCACTTGTTCTACCAAAGCCAGTAGCACCAAATAATGGAGCAAAGGTATGTGCTTTTGCTTCTTGTCTAGTCATAGACTGACCAGAATTGCTAATTACTTCTGCAGTATAGCTATGTACATCAAATCCAGTATTAATTTCTTCCTTTGCTGTAGAATCATCTCCTAAGAATGCTGCTGCCCTAAATTCTAACTGAGCAAAATCAGCTTCGACTATTTTTCCTTCAGGCCATCTTGAATGAAACACTCTCTTAATAGGAAAAGTACCACCACGAGGCATGTTTTGTAAATTAGGAGAATCTGAAGCTAATCGTCCAGTAGATGTTCTATGCTGAACTAACCTGACATGTAGCCTACCATCTGGCTTCATAAAAGTTTCAATACCGTCTACAAAAGAAGACAAGTAAGTATCTAGAGCAGATAATCTTCTTACATTTTTTAGAAATTTTACTGCTTCTTGTAAATTTCTTCTTTTAGCTGCTTCCTCTAACATCTCTATATTAAGTTTACTGGTACTGAATCCATGATTTGCTACCCAAGAAGCCGCTGGAGCAGAGAATTTTAAACCTGCAATCTTTTTTGTTGGGAGATAAAGTATTCCAGTTTTGTCACACTCTCTACAGATTCTACGGGCTTTACCTAACGAGCCATCTTTTTTGGTTAAAGTATTATAGCCTTTTCCAAAACAACTTTTACATTGTACAGCCGTTGTTCTGTAAACAATTTCTGAATGTGCTTTTACTGCAACATCAAAATCTGCTTTCTTCATATATTTAGAAAAATTAATAGACCAAGTAGCTTTATCTTTAGGTTTAAGACTGTAAATAACGGTACTTAATTGCTCTGGTGATGACAGATTAATAGGAGTATCACCCATGAGTTCATATGTATGTTCACTAAGAACCCTTTTTATTTCCCTTTGCTCTTCTTCAAATTCCTTTTTAACTTCATACAATACATTTTTATTTACAGAAAATCCTCTATAGTAAATCTTAGATAGCAAAACACATAAATCATTTGTTAATGTAATTATGTTTTGCAAAGTAGCATATTCTTTGGTAAACATTTTCTTACGCAAACAATTGGCTAGTTCTTGAGTAGCACGAACATCTACTAAACAGTACTCTTCCAATTCATCACCATCTATGTCATCTACAGATGTACCCTTTTTTAAGCTTTCAGACAAAGTATCTAATTTCTGATTTTCTAGTTCATACCTTTCTGCTACTGCCTGTAAGGACAGAGGTTCTTTAATAGCTCTTTGAAAAAGATATTCAACCAGCATGGTATCAAAGACAGGGCCATCATATTTAAAACCTGTTTCCCATAACCAAACAAGTTCATGTTGAGCATTATGACATATAAGTACAGTAGCTTCATCTAACTGCGCTTGAAGAAGTCGTTGAGCATTCTTAGTATGATGAGTGGAGTGACCAAACCAAAAAGAAGATTCCTTTCCTGTGTCTGTTTTTGTGCATACCAGTACTAATTTATTACCCTCTGTAAAGGGATCAAGAAGAACTTTACCTGAAGGTAATGTGACTACTGTATTTTCTATATCTATAGTTAATTTCATGCTACATTCCTACGCACTGTAGGTTGCTGTATCTGGATCAAGTAACGTAACAACCCTTCCATGCTTTCCTGTAAGTTTATTTTTTAATATAATCCAATGTCTCTCAGGACTTTCATCTTCTTGTTGTCCTTCTACCATTGGTGTTTTAGTTATACAAAATAAAATATCAGCTTCACTAGCTTTACCTGTTCTACTACCTTCTAACATACTCATATTAACAAATACCTTGCCCTCTGCTTCAGCCGATAGTTGAGACATAGCAAATAAAACACAATTATATTGCTTGGCTATAATTCTAAAACGAATATACGCAGCTTTTAACTGCTCATGATGAGCCGTGTATTTACCTTCTGGTTGAAATTTATCTGCCATGTCAGCTATAACTATATCTGGTTCATAGGCTTTTATAGCTCGTTCTACACGGTCTAAATCCCATCCTGTAGCATCTGTTATTTTAAGATTATCCTTTATAGGACTAAATAATTCTTCTGCCTGTCTTCTATTTTTTATTATTTCTTGAATGCTCATACCACAAGCAGCAGTAAGATAACGGGAAGATACTCTACTAGTAGCCTCTTCATTAGCCAGAACCATAACCTTCGCCCCTTGATGGGCAAAGCCATTTGGCCCTGCACAAAGATATGCATGGCTACTTGTTTTACCAGTATTAGGTCTTGCTGCCCCCACTACTATCTGTCCAGAATTAACCCCCGGAACTAACTGAGCTACAGTAGGAATATTAAACTTCCATTTAAATTGTAACTCATTCTTTTCTAATAAAGAATCAATGTCCATAGTTTCAAAGTAGACTTTTAATGCTGGCATGAAATCCTCTTCTCGCCTGTCTACAAACTGTACTATCTTATGCAGGGAAGTAACCTCACCATTAGACATCTTAAAGGCAATATCCATAAGTTCATTAGCTGCATCTTCTCTGTTTAACTCTCTTAATACATTTTGTGCTACATCTTCATTAAGAGTATCTGCAGTAGCAATCTTACGAAAAATACTTTTGTATACATCTTTTTGTGCAGTAGTTAAAGTAGTATTTTTAGTAAAGAATAGTGCCTCTACATCAGAGGGACCAATGTCATTCTCATAGTCAGACATGGCTTCATCCAAAACCTGTTTGATATTACGTGTCTCTTTACTTCTAAATACCTTTTCCTTTGCTACGTTCTTATTTCCACTATAAAATTCCCTATTCATCAACGTGCGTAACAACGCTAACTCCATATTTTTCTCCTTTTTACGCACTGCGTAATTTTAAATTAACGGGATAGTAATAGCTTAAGATTAATAATATCATCTGTTATTCTATATTTCAAGTCATCGTGTATATTTAATGCGTGTACACAGGAATCCATTACACCTCTTAGTTGTCTTGTAAATGCAAAAGTCTTTTGTACAGCATCAGGATCTAGTGCAACAATTACTTTAGAATAATTTTTTAATTGAATTATGTGTTCAGGTAATAAAGATGTTCCCATTAAAGCAAAACCAGTAGCATCATAACTTATTGTTGCTACAGTAGCAGCCGATATGCAATCCTCTACTACAACTGCAGATTTTCCTTCGCCACAAGTATAACCATAACTACTCGTACCATAGCGTTTCCATTTAGGCTTTTGACTAGTTCTTATACCTCGTCCCGTAGCATCTACTATTTTAGAGTCATGTAATACTGGAAATACTACTCTATGTTCCTTAACGTCATAGAGTAAGTTTAAATCTTCAGAAGATAAACCGTAATTATTGGCCCATTCTATAGACTCTTGTCTGTGAGGTAGTAGGTAGTCAGGTAATATAAATTTTGCTTTACTTGTATCAATATTCTTTTGCCTTTTAAAATCAGCTACAGTCACATTAGTAATATGCGTTCCTGCTAAAGTGCATCCAGCTTTGTAGCAGTTATATAGTATACGATCATATGCTCGTGTTACTGTGAAGGTATTTTTTCCATTACATATAGGGCAGTTTCCCCTGTGCCTTTCCTCTAAAGCAAGATTTAGAGATTGTATATATTTATCTAAGTTCATGTTACTACCTATAAGAATAATGTAGAACTAACCCAATAAAATATATACCAAAAATAACGGCATTTAAAGTAATCAAGGCTCTATCAAACCACAGCATACCTACTATAAACCATAAAGCTGTTCCCATTAACATAAAATAAAAGTTTACAGGAGTTATTTCTAAAGAATTGAAAACAGCACCCACCAGTACTATAATAGTAGCTACCCATTTTACATACCAGCTTAAACCTTGACTTGGGGTAATCTTCATTTGTTACAACTTTTTCCTTTTATCTGTTACTTCTTCTACTGTAGCAATAAATTTTTTAGCTTCTTCTAATTTCTGACATTCTTCTGTTAGCATTTGTATTCTACTATTTAAGTATTCCCGTATTATTTTTCTTGTCTGCTTAGTCATAATAATAGAGTTGTCGTTAAACCATTTCTTTTCCTTCTCAATAATTTCTAAATGTTTCTTCACTACGTTTCTCCATTATTAGTTTATCATAGAATAATTTTTCCATCACTGCATATGATATATTCCAATCTGCATATTCCCCTACAGAAAAGGATTCATCTGCCATCTGTTTAATTATATAGTTGTCTGCTGCGGCGTAGTTTAAAGGTAATTGCAACTGAACCATTTTTCTATACCCTTACCATGCACAACAGAGTGCTTTCCAGCTATAAGGAAATAGCTTTAGACACTCACTATAAATATCCTGTACGAGAAATCTGGTTTCTTCTTGAACATCCACAGAGAGTCTCAACTCACATACCCTACTAAAAGAGTAGAGTGATCCTGTCCAATACCACTCTGTATACATGCTTTGTGGTAACACCATACGAGCTTGCTCAGGTGCTACACCTGCCTTAATTAACTTAGTGTATTGTGTCATGTTTTCATTTGTAACTTTTTCATATTCTTCGGTTCCCATATCTATAGTTTTAATAGGATCAGAACCCTGTTTTCTATTAATAGATTTTGCTCTCCACACCTCTGGTATATGAAATTCGGGTTCAAAATCAACATATCGTCTACTAATTTCATTCCAGACTAGACCCACTTGGTGTTTACCAAGCTGACGAGCCACAAACAGAGGAGCCTTTATATGAAAGGAAATACAGGTATGAGCAAAGGGAGTCCAATGCTCATGTTTAGCAAGATAGTCTATCAACTTCTTATCTTTTTCGTCTAATTTTTCTGCTCTCTTTCCAAATGATACACGAGCCGCATTGACGATTGTTAAGTCTGATCCCATAAAATCTACTACACTAGCTTGCATACTTAGAACATCCTTCCTTTAAATTGATCAGTCTCTAAACTGACCCTTTTATGTTCTTCTTCATAACCCTCTTGCCAAAGAAAGTATCTTTTACTATAAGGCTCATAGGGATTTCCACCAATAATGTTTCTTCTTAGCCTATAACCTTTTCTACCTTCTTCTATTATCCTTTTATTTATTTTTTCATCGTCCATTCTATGTTCTCCTCTAAATTAAATTGCCTTTTATTGGCAGCATTACGAGCCTGTTGTGTACTTATACGTACATAAGGCATTAAACTTTCCCTGCTTTTATGTCCTGAGTAAGCCATAATTTCTGTGTCAGTAGCTCCATGATTAGCGAGATCAGTCAAAACGGTCCTACGAATATCACGTAACTGTAACTTCATTGGTAAGTTAGCTGCCATCATAATTTTTCTAGTCACACGAGAAATATTTATTTCGCTGTATGGTTCCAGCGTAAGAGGATTAGGAACAACCCACTTTTGAAAGTCATATACTTCTTTTTGATCATTAAGCATTTTTACAAGAGTATCAGATAGGGGTATACCAGCTATTCGCTCATTTGTTTTTATTATTACTTCTCTACTATATAGCTTTTCTTTCAAGTTATAATTATCCCATGTGGAATAACGTATGTCTTCAATACGCTGCCCCAATTCCACATTAATTCTGACTAACAGCCCTATATTTCTCCAACGTGGTTCTAAAAAAGCTGTGCTCAGAAATTTAGTAATATCGTCAGGTTTCCATACGGTATTTCTTGGTTTTGACTTGGCTCTTTCAACAAAACACCAAGGATTTTTATCAAGCATATCATATTTTATAAGAACATTCCATACTCGTGTTACAACTTGCAATGTATAGTTAGCAAATCGGATTCCAGTATCACCCTTTATTAATGCCCAATAAATATGTTGACATTTTGCTACAGATAACTCAGCTATAGGTATACTCTTTACCTGTTGTTTATCTATAAGTGTCTCACACAACCTCTGTAGCTGGTAGAGGTATTGTTTTTGAGTTTTTTCAGAGCGTATCTTAATAGTAAACTCTGGTGTTTTATTATATTCTTCTATAGCGTCTGCTACTAATGCGTTTTGCAACTTCATCGGGGTCATTCCTTTTTATATACCGTTCATGTGATGCCTTCAATACTTTCCACTGCTTTAGGGTAAATCGTTTAACAACTTTACCATCTCTTTTTGCAGGATCACCAGCATGGCTAGTCATAAACACCCATTTACGTCCTTCCTTCACATATACAATACGCAATCCACTGCCTATTCTGGGTGCTTGATTATTTAAATGAATATCATATCGCTCACCATAGCGTTTTCGTTTAATTTTATCCCATTCCAGATGTATACCAACTTCATCAGGTTGTGTGTATAATGGTTTTGCAGTTATACTACGTGGCCTACCTTTTTTCTTTACTCGTTTAAGAAAATCAGGAATGTGTAACAAGTCTAAATTCATTTACCGTTTCCTAAATCAGCTAGAGCTTCAGCGGCGTACTTTACTCTATCAGGATACTTCAAATCATAGCCCGTACCACTTAGTAAATCTTCCTTAGAAATAATGTGTTTATGAAAGTGCTGGATACTATCCCAACACTCATACAACTCTTTACATATAGAATCGTACTCTTCGTCTGACACTAGACTAGTATCCCTTTTATAATACAGGTAACTATATATAAGATAATAAGGTACTAGCATGTTTTTATCCGTTTTATAAATCATCAGCTATGTGTCCTCCCCATATTCCGTCATGTTAGTAGTGATATCCTTTTTTCAAGACAGATATCTGTTTTGGCTCTTTCGCATAATAAAAGCCAATTTGGATTGTATCTTGGTCGTCCTTAATCTCAACCAAGATACAAGAACCGTGGTCACAATCCTCAGTATGTTCTACACCGATTACCTCATAGTAACCAGATAACTTTGTTTCTTCATTATCTGAAGATTTTGTTTCTTCATTATCTGAAGATAAAGAGTATTCTTTTGGGACTGAACCATATCCTACGATTCTGTCCCATTGTTTTTGGGTATATTTCATTTCTCAGATCCTTCTGTGAAATTTACGCACTGCGTAAAAATTGGTGGCAGGTACATAGGGGAGAACAAAACCTACGCACCTGCCACTCTTAATTACGACAAGTTACGCAGCTAATTGCTGTTCAAAGTCATCATATTTAATGAGCTTTTTAAATGCAGGACCACGCACCAAGGTCTGTACATTTTTCTCTTGTCGCAATTGCACATTGCCAACTTCAGCCCCCCGTAGGCTGTTACTGTCAACATGCGTTCCATAGTGAGTCAAACAGTTGTAAAACGCATATCCATTACTTCCTATAGAGGAACTATAGGTGTCCCATAGAGACATCATTCTATTCAACCATTTTTCATTAATCTTTATTCTTGTTTTGGTTGGTGTGACACACAAGTTAGTCGCCATAAATTCTTGTACTACATCCCTACTCAGATTAATTTCTTTCATGTGGTTAAAAAGATGTGCATCCGCTTCCAACAAAATAGGCCATGTAGAAGCTACCTTACCTATTTTCTCAGGGTTGGTATTTACAGTGTGCTTAAATTGGGCAGATGTATTTTCTGCTATGCTAGATTGCCCATTAAGACAGGACAACCTTTTAATAACGGCAGATATGTCATACTTTATACTACCATCTACACTATTACGCACTCTCATTTGCAGAGCTGTTCTTTCACCTACTATATGATCATAATTATAATTCTTTAAGGTGATGTCAGCAAACATCCTAGCCCCGTTATTCATAGTATTCCATTTTATTGTAGAATTAGTTAAGTCTAATCCTGATGTCTTTAAACCATTTACAAGAGGTTCCCATAGGTCAGCATACGGTTTTGGTGTGTTTCTACTCTTCACAATACCCAAAACTTGGTTAGTGTCTTCACGTACAACCTTCTGGCCTAATGTTGTGGGAAGATTAACGCCATCATGTTCAATAGGCATAAGGACAGGTTTGAATTTCAAGTTGTCGGGCAACTCAAAAATGTCTGTGGATTGGTTGTTGTTAGTAAAATTCATAAGCATAATTTATTCTCCATTATTTTGATTTATTTGATTTAAGATTACTACAGATATTATTAGGTGTCAACTTTAACTAGTTTTTTAGTTTTGTGTATAAAAAAAGTCTCTTTCATTGGGTTATTAAGTCACCTTCATAGAACAAATGTTTGCCTATTTGTCCTACATAATTGTAGTCATCCATCCAATGTGGTTCTACGTCTATGCTATGGTAGTACATAGCCGTAGGCATTACTGGTGGAAGGTTTAGTAAGACATCCATAGAAATTCTGGAAGCCACAACATAGGCTTCCGCATCTGCTATTTCTTCCTTCAACCCGTCACAAAAATAACTGAATTGACACTTGTAACGAACCATATTTCCCTTCCATTTTATGCCTTGGTGTACTACCTTACAGATACTATCTGGAAATTTAGGGGAATTAACACGATTTATTATTACGTTTCCCACTGCAATTTGCCCAAGCAATGGCTCCCCCCTTGCTTCAAAATATATGGCTTCTGCCATACAATGTACGTCTGAAGGTTTTATTTCTGTCTGGGCTGAGAGTAAAGCCAAGGCGAAAAGAAAGGATTCCATATCTTTTTATCTCCATATGTTCAATTTTATTCCTACATTTTTTACTGGCTCTATCTTGTTTTCTCTGCAAAGTTTTTCCTTTTGCCTTTTGTCTTTTCATAAACTCCTTGAATTTATTGGTTGCCATTTTAATCTCCATAAAATTTACGTAGTGCGTAAAAACATATATTATATTAAAGAACATAGTCTATGTGTGTACATGTGTATGTACACATTATACACACATAGAAAAGGTTGTCAAGTATCTTCTAGGTAGCCCTCTATAGTTTCTTTATCGTATCCCATTCTCATGAGATTTTTTTTAAATTGTTCGGTAGTAGTTTTTCCATATTGCCAATGATTAATATACTGGAGAACTTTTAGCTCATGAAAAACCTGTTGTGGAATAACATCACCCACACCATTATACCTCCCCTGCAGCTTCCATTAAAAGGTTTTCCACTAACGAGAGATACATATGGGCATGTCTTAGATGTATTTTTTTAGTAGTATTAAATACATTAACACTCACATTTGACATCTCTATATTTAATTTAGCTACCTTACCAAGAAGTTTGTGTATTTCCTTATGTGTCATGACATGTTTTCTAGCTATATCACTAGCTTCCTTACCCATATCTTGTTGGATATGTTTAAGTGCATCCTCCATTGCCATATTAGTACCTGCATCATGCGAATCTTCTACTAATTCGTAATATTTATCTATAATTTTATTTTTATTCATATTAATCCCCATTTAGTTATGCAATAATTGCATGGCTAGTTTAGTTTAGTAGGCGTGAAGAATTAAGACATCCGATAAAATAGTGGTTCTGAAATTGGAAACATCAACTGGGTCATTGAAGGGCTTATTTCGCTGAAGCCAAAACTATCTACATAACATCTCTGCAATGGATAACTCTCACCGATATTGCATATAACATCTCCTACACTCACAGAAGCAGCCCGTTCTGTAAATTTTTGTACCTTATGCCTTGGCCCTATATTACCAATTTCAAACACTTGATCCAAATCATTAGCTTCAATCAACATGGCAGGTCTATAATGTCTCCATGTCATCATTACATCTGTTTGTGTAGGTTTAAATCGCACATCTTGAACTAATTTTTTGTCTTTTTCGCTTATTTTCTCTGTGTTTAGGATCTGATATACCACATATTTAGTCATTACTCTACCCCTTTCCTTTAATGCGTTCTTGTAATTTCCTTATTACTCTGTCTAGCTCTCTAAATCTAGCTAACTCTACGCTATCTAACTCATCTATATTTATATTAGCTTCTAACATTAAAATTATGAATGCTAAAAAGTCAATAAAGTCAGCATCATTTTTAAAATTAGATGAAGACGGGTCAATAGATATTGAAAGCATGATTGTTCTCCTACCTCAGATAATTAACATGTCCATTATGCACGGACTGTATAATTTTGCCATTTGGAAGCCAAATATTCAAGCTACCCACATGTATATACATTTTATGAAAATTAATCCTTAGCTTACCTTTTTCTGTAAATCCTATACTGTATTTACTTTTAGCCTTCTTGTAATAGGGACGTTCCCTATCTTTTCTTACATGGTATGTTACACTTTTTAGCATTGTCATTATTATAACCTTTCTTTATTTTATGTAGTTACATTATAGCACATTAAACAATTTCTTTCCACTTATAATTAGGGTAGGGTCATAACCTAGTTGTGCAGGATATCCACATGCACACTTAGGCAAGTGTTTGTTTTTAGGATGTGGCTTACCTTTAGGGATCTTTTTACCCTGCAACAGTAGCCAACAGTGACAACATATGTACTTGATCATCTTAGCTGTTCTCCACTCTTACTTTTGTATTATAATAAAATCATATGCGTCTTGGATGTGCTGATTGAACCATATTAGTTCTCTCATAGGCTTTGGCTACTCCCATCTCTCAAGTTGTGCATAATAGTTGTCAGTAACTGATTGTAATTCTGCAAAGATAGGATCTATTTCAGGTGCAATATCTTCCTCTAAACCAACATCATTTAATTCTCGGACTTTCCATTCTAAGTAATATAATATTGTGCTAATCTCTGCGCCAGTTAGGTTTACTTTGTGAGTGGTGTTTTCATAACCCCTAAGCATATCTCTTACAGCTTTTTCCATAATATAGTTCTCTTCCAGTAGCTTTCTTTTCCATAAGATTAGTTATTCTTTGACAGCGATCTTTAAGGCCGGTTGTATAAGCACCTTGCGGACCGTGGCGGAAACAATAGCGCATTTGTCCCCATTCGTCTGTGTAGAAGTACAGGTCACCTTCTGTACCAAACAGACGGACTGTGCCATAGAAATCCTCTGGGTTGTGGTTGCACTCGTTTTCGTACTTAGTCTCGTGCCTTCTACGTAATCTCATTATGATTTTACCTTCTCTCTTATATCTCGCTATTTCTTCAGACATCTTCTTCCCTTCTAGATATAGGCAGATCATCAGGCACTATAGATAGTGCCCATGTAAACTCGCCTTCGTCACTCTCCACATCCTCTATGAATTGCAACTTAATTCTTATGTCATGCTTCTCTAATTTTTTATTAATGTGTTTAACACCTTTTTTAAAACCCTCACTCTGATGAGAGTCTTTGAACACTAGTAAATCCATTATTGAAAAACCTCTTATTTTAATTCCATCCATAACTATTTCTCCACTCATTTCATTAGTTAAATTTACGCACTGCGTAATTTATTATATGGAACCATCTCATGAAAACGAACTAGGTTATCGCCTGTTGGTATACCTTCTTTTTGCGCCATTTCCTTATGCCACTTACTACGTTTAACAACGTAAAAGCGAATATTACGCTGAGGATCGCCTATAACATCCCCAACACCCATTTTATGAGCATGATATGTGAATTTTTGTATCTTGCTTGACGGCCCAAAGTCAAAGCGATTTCCAATTTCGAACACGTCATCAAGGTCTAGCGCAGTTATCCTTGACGCTGAACTCTCGATAGTGATCATATAGACTGGATTATAGTGCTGCCAGACACGCATGATTCCTCCGTATGTAGGTTGGTTTTCAACCTGATCGGCTATCTTTTTCTCTTCAACACTCATGTTTCCTCTATATAGCTGATAAACTATATAGTTTTTGTAATATCCGTACTCTTTATCTAATTTATCTAATGATTTCTCTTCGAGCATTTTCTCACTCCTTTTTTATTAAAATTTACGCAGTGCGTAATTTTGTTACAAAACCTGATGTATCTTTTTTGGCCTTACCCTTGGCTCTTAAAATTACTATGCTATTAGGTGGGTCTAGAAAACGAAGATCATGTTTATCCCCATCAACAGCAACTTTACCTCTGAAAAGTTTAGGCGTAGTATCTTTTTTCAGTAAGTCAGTTACTACAGCCACATTAAAAGGCTGGTTAGGAGCATATGCCTTTTTTTCATTATCCTCCGACCTACTAAAAGTCAGATGATAATTTTTAATTTTGGATACTTCCTTAACTCTATAAGGATCTTTGGTGTAGTCATAAAACTGCACCTCTGGAAAATCGGTAAACATCTGTGGCTGTTCTCGTTCCCATCGTCTATCTGATGTTCCGTTAGGTCTAAAAGCAGGTAAAATTGTTTCCTGTCGTTTTATACTTTCCCTATGACATTTCCTAACTAATGCCTTTAACTCTTTGTAGAGTTGAGACATGAAGGCTTTCCTATGATACATATATAGAAAAACTCTGGTAATCCTAGCTATATGGACAAGGTGATTACCATCTTGTAACATATGTTCCTGCCCGTGTCCTGCGGTTGTAAGGCAACTTACACCACAGTTTAGACTAGCAAAAGAACACATGTTAACACCCGACCATAAGGAAGGTGCAAACATTAGGATACTAGTTATGTAACCAAACTTTTCTCCCTTAATAACTTTGGGATTGCTGGTTAGTATTTTGGGTAACTGACTCCAATCCAAGGAGCCATCTGGCTTAATAGCCTTTTCAATCTTCTCTCTGGCTTTAGTCCTACATTCCAGAACTAAAGCATTAGAGTTGAAGTATGTTTTCAATTCTTTATTAGCCCGACTACGACTAGCATGTATTTCTATTGTGGACATGATGATTTTACCTTTCATTTCATTAGTTAAATTTACGCACTGCGTAATTTATTATATTAGCTTTATCAAAGTACGTTCCAAGTTCGTATCTCACTTAAAGAACCCGTCTTGGCATGACTGACACATGCCGCTGATACGAAACTCTCGAAGTGAAAGTTCATCTCGAAATTCACCAATTTCTTGCTCACACGTAGGACACTTGTGATCATCAACTAGCTCTACCATTCGGCCCAAGCCAGCCTTAATCATAATTTCTTTATTCATTTCCAGTACCTTTCATTTCATTAGTTAAATTTACGCACTGCGTAATTTTTGTTAACTGATTGATTTTTAACCTATATTATATGTAAGTATAGACTAATTGTGACATTTTTGCAACAACTATTTTGGGTGGGCTAAACTTATCATAAAAATATATAAATTTTCTAGGTAAATTAACTTATCATAAAAATATATAAATTTTCTAGGTAAA
>VTLG01004480.1_pt1 | contig 20189 bp, 36 predicted proteins | sample 4694571 | NCBI WGS metagenome assembly VTLG01 (sample SAMN12604809, study PRJNA352737) | marine metagenome | biome: ENVO:00000447; feature: ENVO:00000209|ENVO:00000569|ENVO:01000036; material: ENVO:00002151; isolation source: viral sequences binned using virsorter ... | reverse complement strand
CATTAGATCGTCGTATCCACCAATATGTTTATCATCAATCCATATTTGTGGCAAAGTTGTTGCCTCTGGTGCTTTTCTTTGCATTTGCTCTTTTATTTCCAGGCTGATGCTGGTGTTGTATTCCTTATAGTCCCAGCCCTGCTTTTCAAACTCATGCATGGCAGCATAGCAGTATCCGCACAAATCTCTTGTATAAATGATAACCTTTGGCATATAACTATTTATCAAAATTATTGAGACAACAGAGTTTTTTGTATGTGTAATGACAATAAAATGATGCATATCGCAAAGATGGCTATTGCAGAAATAACCAGATTTGTTGCGATTAGATAGGTCAGCACCAAATTTGTTGCGATTAGATAGGTCAGCATCAAACCGAAAACTACAATGATGAATGAGCTCAATGCGAATTGAATAAACTTTTTCATGTTTTCTGTGCCTCCTCTTCTATGTTTCCCATCAAGCAGTATGCAGAAATCACGTTTGCGTATTCACTTTGAATGTCGTATAGCCTTTCTTGGCATGTTTTCATGTCTGTTATACCGTATAGTCCATTGGCGTCAAATGTCATGGTAAATCCAGAAAATGTCAGAAGTATAAGAAGTTGTATCATTTGCGTTGGTCCTCTCTTTCCCATACTCTATCAATAGCAGATGTTTCAAACTCACTTAGATTACCGTATATGCTAGGTAAATCATACCACCATATGATACCGATTGACACTCTATTTCCTTGATACAGTTGTACTCTGTGACTATATTCGCATGGAAAATACACCAGACGATTGATTTTTGGCTGTACGAGGTCGCCTGTTTCTATCTCCAGCATTCCGCCATTGTCTGGTGTTTTCATATAGTACAGATATGTGTAATCTGGTAGCCTATCTGGATAGTGCGGCGTTTGATTATATGTGCAGTATGAGTCTATATCATTGTGCCATTGTGGATTGATTGGACGAATGTTATACCACGCTGTTGCACCTGTAAGCTCTTCATTGCCTGGATATGTCTTTGATACAAGCGCATAGAGTGGATTACTAGGTGCAGATTTGCGTCCTACCCAATGAACTTTGTTATACAGAATTGAGAAATTGCACAGCTCGTCATAATGATCTTCTAAAAGAAAATTATCTTGTATATGAATGGATGCCATATGTCACACCTTAAACTTTACTCTTGCCATAATCTCTGTTAGGCAGGCCAGAGTGTTAATCTCCTGATCCGCAACAAAAGCTGCTTTGTATTGATACTCACCCAATATAACAACAACATGGGGAATACTAGAGCCATCCATATAATTGTACAGATTGTTATAAATGCTGCGGAACAAGCGAGTGGGATCATTGTCAAGATTGTTGACAACCCATTTACGAACATTAGTGAACTCCTTTTCTTTCATGAAATGCATTAATTCTTTTATATTTACCTCGGATATATCCACCAGTATTCCAGCATCAATTCTACCAGAGGAACTATATCTTTGCAGTTCATTTAACACTTTTCTCCAGTCAGGAAAAAACTTGTTAATTACCTCTGCAACAGCCTTGGGTTCATACTTGATATCCTCTTTGGATAGTATGTCCATCACTCTCTTGAAGAACTGCTTTGCAAGCTGTTCCCTCTCTGATTTAGGAACAGAAAAGTCTATTGTAGAACATCGTGACTGTAATGGCTCTATCAACCTGTTTTTGTAATTACAAGTAAGAATAAAGCCACAATTCTTATGAAACTCTTCAATAAAACCACGCAATGCAGGCTGAGTAGATTGTGGATTAAGATAATCAGCCTCATCAAGTATCAAATACTTTCTTCCACCATGTAGTGACACAGTAGATGCAAAGTTCTTAATTTTGGTTCTTAAAACATCAATACCAGATTCTTCAGAGCCATTCACCATCATATAAGTTAAACCAAGCTCTTCAATCAAGGCCTTAGCAGCTGTAGTCTTACCAACACCCGGCCCACCAGATAAGATAAGATTTGGTATATCACCTTGAGCAACAAACTCTCTTAAATTATCTTTGATAGCGGTAGGTAGAATACACTCATCAACATTAGTAGGGCGATACTTTTCCACCCATAAAAATTCATCCATTCATACATCTCCATAATACATATACTGTAGTATAAAAGAAAAAGGGGAGTTTGTCAACTCCCCTTTTAATTACTAGATGAGCTAGTTCATCTATTATTTTACTCTTGCAGAATTAGAGAAACTTGTCGTTCCGGCAAGATTTTCAGGCTTATTAGAACCCCCCCTACCAAATTGTTCTAAGTGATCAACAGATATATCGTCAACATATTCATTTAGTGTTTCACCGAATCCTGAGTAAATGTCTTTTTCTGAGTCAAGTATCACTTTTCGCTTCATCACATCAGTGACTTCATCTCTGTCAAGTCTCTTAAAAACATTCGTGTTAATCCAATTATCAATATGCTCTTCAATAAATTTAGTAAGAATAGTTTTTCTGAGCTCTAAAAATTCTGGTTTAACGTCTTTTTGGCACCAAATCCATGTATTTGGAGCTGGGGTAAACGTACCATTATCAACTTTCACATATTCATTTTTGTTTAATTTTCTATCTCTCTTAAATGAATCAAACTTTTGAAAATCTTTATATACTTTGTTTACTAAAGCAATCTTATCCATTGGAACTTTATGCTTAACAGCGCCGCTGTTTAGAATTTTTATAATTATAAAAAAGTTTCTTAACATTTCTTTGGTTTGAAACACGTTTGTAGTGCCTTTTGACCAATTAAATGTGTTATCTTTAGCCAAAAGTTTAAAGAACTCTTTAACATTTTCATATGAAGCTACAATTTTGTCTGATTTTGTTTCATCAAGAATAGTTTCATAGTCAAGTTTAAATTGTCCAATATAATCATATTGTATTAACTCACACAATATTTTGTTAAAACCCTTCTTTTCAAAGTGATAATCACCACTTAGTTTTCCAACTCTTTTTAAAACCTGAGTAAATTCTGGAACATTGCCTTCACCTTTGGATAAAGATAAGTTTACCCAATAAGTAATAGTTCGTAAGGAAGTTATTGCCCTTTCAAAATCGTTCCATGATTCTCCAGAGTTGTCATCAATTAAATCTTCAATAAATTCATCAATTTCGCCCTCATTACCTATAGCGAATACAATTTTAATATCATCAATTAAGTTTTTTTCCTCTGGGCTTAAATCTTTATATTTAAATGACTGTTTCTGGAAACCTTCGTTTTCAATAATAAAGTTAATACTTTTTGGTTTTTTACTAATTTTATGCGAAAAATAAAATTGTAAGTTATTTTCAAAAAATCTTTTGATTGCATATTCTAAACGATTTTGACCATCTAGTAAAATTAATTTACAACCCCCTTGTTGTAATTTTTCTAGATCATCAATCATCATCTTAAATATGTTGCCTCTAATTTCTTCTGGCGATAAAAAAGTAAGTTGCTCTTGTAGCCTTGCGATAAGCAGCTCGATCCTTACCACGGTAAAAATTGATTTAGATGTTTTGCCAGACGAAAATACACGATACAGATATGATCTAGCTTTCGACCATTCATCTTTTGACCACTTCGACTCTTGTTTTAGTCTCTGTAGCCAAACAGCATAACATTGTATCTCTTTAGATACATACTTATCATATAGTTTTCTTATTGAAACTGCTTTGGGGGTAAAGCCAGACGTGGCTTCGATGTAATTGTTTTGCACTTTTTATCTCCTTAATGCAATATTTGTAAAACGATACTCTAACCATTGTTGAGAACGATATTACAAATTTGAAATGGTTTTTTTGGAGCGGATGGAAGGTACTGCCCCCTCTTCTACAATTTGGTAAACTGTCGTAATACTTTTATACCACATCCGCATAATACTATAATAGATAAGTTTTTCTAAATTGTCAATACTCCTTTTTAGGTTTTTCTCTTAATATTTCAGAATATAATTTAGCTGTGGGTTGCACTAATCTCATCAATTCTTGTGTCCTTCTATGTGGCCTGTTCTTCCAACCATACCATTTAGTTTCTTTACCTTTATCATATGGTGGATCAAAATCAAACATATCATACTGTTCAGCAGTTATATCAATAATCTCATCACCATCTTGTAACCACCAGTGTTGTTCTGCGGGCCCTTGGCACTTTGCACTCATAGCTTTGAGATTAGCATCCTTGAAGAAATAATATATTGCTTGAGTTGCATGATAACAATGACCAAACAGAGGATTATTTTCGTTAATTTCTCTGAACTTTGGTGGGCAAAATTTAGGTTCTAGGTTGTCAACGATCTTGTTTTTCACCATCTCTAAATCATCTGGATAGGAATACTGTTCATATTTGAGTATTACATTTTTCCAAACTTCATACTGTTTAGGTGCAAGTTTGATATATTTTTTATGTTCAACGAATGATGTCAATGTCATCTGCACAATTCCAAGTTTCTAGCTCAGTCCTCAATCGGCCATCAGCCTTGAGAGAATCAAATCGTTTAGAAGCTTTATTCTTCCACCATTCTACTACTCCATCAAACGAGTAACGATCAAAGTTTTCTTTCTTTCTTAGTTCATCCGTTTCCAGATTAAAATATTCTTTAACATTATCGAACCCAAAGTCCGACATATACTGGCGTTTTTTCTCTGTAAGGCCTTTTGCACTATTACATGCACCGACAAACTTAGCATACTCTGGCGTGTCCTTTAGAGATGCCTTGATGATAGAAATCATCTTAGTCTGGGTCTTCAACTTCCGGCTGGAGGCAGAGGGATCAACCAAAGGCTCTCCGTTGCGTTCCTTAAACCAATCGTTAAGTCGATGATAGTTGTCATCATTGATTAACGGCGCAAAGTCTGATTCAGTATTACCCTTGTAACGTAAGAACGGTTTCATGCCATCATATTGCGAACTAGACTTTGTAGAACCATAAAGACTAGTGGTTTCAAACATACAGAATGGGCCACCATACTTCTTATCTAACGTATCCTTTGTCAAATGTGAACAACAAATAGCAGCTAGCAATTTACCACCCAAATAATTAAATCCTGCCGGCTGGGTTGGGACGATAATAAACCCCATGATAGCAGAGTCATTAAATCTTTTCATCACTTTGGAATCTAATGTATCCAGTGGTTTACCAAGGAACTCATTTCTAGGCTTTGAATTGATAGTTGGTGAACCAAGACGAATAAAACCAAATATTTTACCTGTATTCTTTTCATACACTACCCACTTGATAGACTTACCTGGCACTGACACCTCGACAGCATGAGAGGTGGTAATCTCTAGATAGTTTACGAAAATCTCTGTGGATACTTCACGGCACTCAAACTCCATGTCATTTGGATGCATAGTGAAGTCACTGAACATATCATCTTGCGGGCCCATGCCTGGCAATGAGGTAGGATAGTTGGACATTCTCTCAAGTTTGACCTTGCGGAGATAATCATCAATCCTACCGAAGTTCTGAAAATAGTCTATGAATACGTTGGCAGCGTATAGTGCATCTTCTCTATTCAATATCATACAAAAAACTCCGATAGATTTGCTGGCATCCTAGACAATTCATATTTTCCATACCATTCTGGTATATCTAATGGAAATTTATCGGATACTTGATGAGTTCTTTTGTTCCTAAAGAAACGCACTCCACTATATCGTTCAGTGATATATTGAGGTATAATCACATCCCCATTATGGTCTGGTCTAATTTTTACACCAGAATTCTCTTTAGAAGTCATATTTATTTTTTGGAGTAACTTATAAAATTCTGTTTTAAATAAATCAAAATCATCCAAGAAATGTTGGTTTTCATTCATAATAGCTCTATGTGCAACCCTCGCACTAAAGGGATGGTCAGCAGTTGGTTTACTCACACCCAAAGAATTTTCAGATTCCCACTCAATGGGTCTTTCATTACATCTAAATACGAAATCATAAAAATGATGTGACAATTTAACTTTTTTATCACGAGGTAAAACTGGATACACCTCTCTATATCCATTCATCTGATTAAAAGCCATTCGAGCAGAAAATTCCCAACCGTTATAATTTATGTAGTCATCAATGTTCATCCAAAAAAGTCCTCTAGTGTCCCTTGTGCGCCATAGCTACTGTCAATCAACCAATTCATCTTCTCTGTGATTGCTTTCAGTGGTTCAACAAAGCTCTTATCGAATTGTTCATCATAGTCTATTTTGTCCATAATGTCAAGTTCCCTTGGCACTTCTGTCATGAAAGAAAAGGCAGATGATTGATACACATTTGGTTGACGCAAGTGTAGGAAACGAATCTTATCACCCTCTTGTATTAGCGGATACTTGTGCTCTAGTTTGTGTTTATCTATGGCCCAGTTGTATAGTATGGCACCTTTGACATGAATTGGGGCACCTTTTCTAAACAAAGAGTGTTCACCTCGAAACTTTTGCAGGCCATTACAACTTCTTGGATACGCAATATCCTCTGGTGGTAACTTCATAAACTCATCCCTAAACTCTTGTATGAAGTTATTTAGCATCTTCTCATCACCACTCATAATGATTTTGAGAGCTTGCTTAATCTTCTCTCGACATGGTGCAGGCGTTGACGATTTGACTGCTTCGATGCCCATAATCTTGAGTTGTGGTTCCTTGAACCGCACACCTTCCATGTCATGCACATTGAGAATATATCGTTTCTTGGCAGTCCAGATACCCTTATCTGCAATCGCCTCTCTGGACATCTCCATTTTCTGTTCGTATGCATTCATACTCTTAGCAAGAGCTTGATAACTTTTCCCAATAAAAGGTTCCAACTTCTCTTTTGCAAGACGGTCCAAGAAATCGACAATTCTCTCATCTGTTCCTCCCGATTTAAACACCTTCCCAACCAGAACGTCAAAAGTGATATATACCGAATCTGTATCGCTTGCAATGACGTAATCAACTTCATTAGTTTTAAGAATCTTGTTAAGATAGATGTTGACAGCCTTTTCAATCCATCGTATAGATAACTGGCCGCTGCTTGTAATTGCTGTAGCGACCATGAGATCGTAATAACGAAAGTAACTATTACCAATTGCGCCATAAGCGGAATTAAGAGAAATCTTCTTCGCCATTTGGATGTTGTCGTACCGAGATATAAGTTTGAGCGTTGAGGGTTTACCAGTGTTTTCATACTCTTGCTTAGCTTCGAGCAGAAGTTTTTTATATTTGACACGATCATTGTACACATTCTCCATTAATTCTGGTAGAAAACCTTTTTTATCCTTACGGAAAAATGCACCATTAGGAGTCATACAATATTCTTTGTGACTTTTAACTTTACCATCAAGGATTTTATCTACCAGGCCCTCTTTCATTTCACAACCATCCACTAAAGTCTCTGGTGAAATGTTGTATTGCATAATAAGGTGCGGATACAGCGAGTTTAAATCAAACGACATAACCCAATTATGCATACCCACAATAGGGTCTTTTACATATGCACCTTCAAACTTTTCACTTTTCTCATGTTCTTTCTTCTGTGGTATCACAATATTCTTCTTGCGAAGATGGTTGTATATCATGTTGTCCCAATAACGAACTTGGCCAAGAACATCAGTGAAGTTCACCTTACCATCATAAGCCATCGTCAGACACAACTCAATGAGGCGCATCTTGTCTTCGAGCTTATCAACAAGTTCAACGTCTGTGATATTGTATTCGATAAACGACTGATAGTCTTTTTGATACCACTCTCTGAAAGTATCGTATGGGTTGCCATCTTTACGTTCACCTAGCTCCACAAAAGCAATGTGGTCCAACGTATACCGCTCTTGGTTGGTGTAGGTGAACTTACGATACAAGTCAAAGTAATCTAGTGCAGAGACGCCTTGTATGGTGTATACTTGGTGCTTGCGGCCCATCTGATACACTTCTTTGTCAAACACATTATTCCAAGGTGACAACTTCTTCATCATGTCCTCACCAAGACGATTTCTAATGCGATTGCACAGATAGGGTATATCAAAGAACTCTGTGTTCCAACCAGTGATAACATCAGGATAGTCTATCGCTCTCCATGTGTCAAGAAATTTCATGAGCAAGTTATCCTCATCCTTGCACAAGCGATAGTCCACATCATCACGATAGTTCTGGAACTCATGAAGGCCCCAGACAATAATCTGTTTATTCTGGTGGTTCTTCATTGTGATTGACAATAACGGTTCTGCCGCATCCTTTGGATTAGGAAAACCGTTCTCACACTCAACTTCGATATCAATTGTTACAATAAGGAGCTGGTCTTTGTCCCAAGACATATCGTCAGGATACTTATCACTAATGTAACAATAAGGATATTGAGTGTTACCGAATACAATGTCTTGATTTTGTCTCTGCTCCAACCAATCTTTTGCATATCTTATTGAGTCGCAATATTTGGGCGCAACATATCGACCATCAAGTGTTGTGTATTTTGTTTTCTCTGACACTATGTTAAATAGTGTTGGTTCATATTCTACACGGTCACGGATACGTTTACCATTCTCGATACTTCTGACGAGAAGAACATTGCCACGTTGAATCACATTTGTATAAAAACTCATAGTGACACTATATCACCTTCAATTGAATTTGTCAAGTCTCTCTTTTCTTCCCAATGTTATATTTTGTCTCCAATGTCCATTCACTTTTTTCTTTGTATGCGAGAACTTTTATCTGACTCAAGGGAGCAGGCTCATGTGTCATTTCACTTAGTATGGTAATCAACCCCCAATCTCGTAAAAGAATAGCTATCGTGTTTCTTCTCGACATATCATTGGTGGTTATATTTGTCTTTTTACCATCAAGGGCGAACAACTCTTTAAAATGCACAATATAGTATCTGCCCTGTTTATGTAAAATATGACAGGATTGATATAGTTTTCTTTCTTTTCTTGAAGCAACACCGATACGAGAAAGTGTTTCTCTTACCTTCAAAAAATCATCCGGCTCACCGAGCCCCACCTCTAGCAGTTGTTCTTGTGTCCAATTAATCTCTTCCATCTCTTCCGCCTTTATTCATTTTTTGTTTTATGGCAGAAATTTGTTCATCATCCAGTATATCAAGAGCAACCTTTGCCTTTTCGTTGTTGTAACCATAATACTCTTTAACATACTCTAGATTTTCTAATTTCGTCGCCTTCACCCAAGGAGCAAATCTTTTCCTTGACCGTAGACTATTTATTAAAAAATCAAATTGAAGTTTTTTGTCTAGATAGTGTAACTGATTTATCTCATTTACCAGCATGATTGTGTCTTGAAATGGGGCTAGACACTTATTTACGATGAAGGGCGGGTATTTTTTCTCCCATTGTTCATCTTCTGTGTCCAAAAGAGGTTCTTTGGTGTAATTTATCGCATTTAAATAATCTTTCAATTCATACATTATAAGCTTCTTCCAAAGTCATCACTTTTCTAGAGTCTTGTTCCTCACTATTCGCATAATCAATTAGCATGAGGTTTTTTCTTATTTCTTTATCTTCAATCACTGATATCTCTGTTTTTCGATCTGTCTCTCTTCCAAGAATGCAAAATAGGTACGCAAGATGCTCAGCGTCTTCACCAATAATGCCCTGTACCACACCCCTATCTGCTGTAGTTTGATGATGAAACACAGCTGTGCCATAGATAGAATGATACAGTCCCGCATCTTGAACATGCTGTGGAGCATCCATATCTTTTAGTATTTCTGACACCCCAATAAGATGCTCAAGCAGAGTTCCCCCACTATGAGAAATATTCTGTGTGCCGAGTTTCTTGAGGAAATCAATCTTTGTAGAAGTCAAGTCGCTCAATGTTCGCCCCCTCAACATATGTCTTAAATACAATAACACTTCTTAGCTCGTAACATTGGCGAGATACCGGCATGGCTTGATGTGGTGCCTTTGCATTAAATACAATCAGCCTGTTTCCTACATATGGAACCAACTCACCATCAACAACTGTTCCGCCACCCCAATCTTTTTCCCAATCTAAACGAGGATAGTATATCATGGTAAAGTCGCCATCATCTGTATGTTCATGTGGCTCTATACCATGAGTATGTGCATTCATGTATATACGTTTGAATGTTTGAATAGTATACTTATTCTTAAAATCATATTTATAAAAGATAGTTTGCCACAGTTGCACCAACCAATCAAATCCATCCTCAACGGCTTGTTCCTGTGTCTCACCACAAAAAACATGCCAATGCTTATTAACTTTAGTTTTATCGGAATGATAATCATATTTCCAATATACATCTTGCATATGCAGAAAAATAAATTCTGCAAAATGATCCTCTAAAACATTATCATATACATCTAATCTACTTTTCATATCATATTTTCCAATCTTCACCAAAGTCTGTACTATCAAACACTGGCTCTGCAAATGTCTCTTGATTAGAGTCTGCAAGTCCCTCTTGTTCTGCACCCTCTACATCATACAACTTCATCTTTGCTCTGTCAATACCAATAACAAATCTTTTATTGGTGGTTGGGTCATTGTATCGGTTCTTGAGTTGCTTCACCGCAATCTGGTTTAGTTCGTCAAGTTCCTCATTACTAATGAGCGCAAACATGAGGTCAGCCGTAGCTGGCAAACCAAAACTCTCTGACGTATCTTCCAACCCAACATCACTATTGGAGAACCCGCTCCTTGTGGTTTGTGTAGCCGACATAATCGGGACGTTTGTCTCAACTGCCAATCCCCTAAGTTCTTCAGCAATTGCCTTGATGTACATGTACGAGTTAACATTTCCATTCGCCTTAAATCTAGATGAAGCACAAATATTCAAATAATCTATGAAGATAATATCTGGTTTAAATGACTTCTTAATGGCCAGTTCCTTGATGAGCGCCTTAAATCTAGATGAAGCACAAATATTCAAATAATCTATGAAGATAATATCTGGTTTAAATGACTTCTTAATGGCCAGTTCCTTGATGAGGCCTCGAAAGTGATTACTGTGAGCAGATGCCGTTGGATATTCCTTAATAACAAGCTTACCGTTTGTCTTTTGTGCGATAGAATTGATTTTATCGTCAAACATCTGTTTGGCAAGTTTATGCAAATCATCTATAGAAATATTCATGAGGTTTGCATCAATTCGTTCAGCAATACGTTCCTCAGCCATCTCTAAAGTGATATATAGGACGCTTCTACCTTGACTTAAACAATTTGCTGCCATATGGCACATAAACAGAGATTTACCAACACCTGTGCCTGCGAGGGCAATGTTGAGAGTTTTCTGTGGTAGTCCACCCTTAGTGATACGATTGAAGAATTCCAAATCAAATGGAATCTTCTCTTCTATCTTGTGGTAGAATTCAAACCTGGCATCAGTATCGTGTAGATAATCATGACCAACACGGTTATCAAAACCAACAGCCAGGGCGTCTGTAAGAATTGAAGGTAGAGCATCCACACCTCGTTTCTTATCTTTTCCATCAATAATCGCAATACCGTCAACAATTGCATTATATACCGCCTTATCTTTACAAAAGTCCTCTGTAGTCTCCACTAACCAATCAAAAATCACATTATCGTCTTTTTTGAGTTCCGTAACTACAGATAGAACACGTTTATAGTCCTCTTCATTTAAGTCTTTACGACTATCTAGCTCAACCTCTAGGGCATTTTGATTTGGTAAATCATTATATTTGTCTACAAATTTCTGTATCTCTTCAAAAACAGTTCTTTCTGTTCTATCAGAGAAATAGTCACCCTTGATGAAGGGCAAAACCTTTCTTGTATATTGTTCATTATGAATCAAATTTGCTAGAATAGTTTTTTCAATTGTTTGCATTCATATCCTCTGAATCTTGATTTTCAATAATATCCACTAAAATATCTCCGATAAGATTAAAAAACTCATCATTGAACTCTTCTCTTGGTATGTTATAATTATCAACTATATCATACTCAAAACGAAATGGCAAGGTTCCATCTGGATTTTCTTGTTCTGGAATGCTTACTGCTCCATATTTGTACACAACGCCATGATATTTGCCACCATCAGTTATACAGACAGACACAACGTCATCATCTTCTCTAGCAACAAATGTATATTTTCCTTCCATTTCTATTGTCCTTTTTGTCTGGTTAACATTTCTGATTCAGATTTTGTGGGCCCACTTGGTAACGTATAATGAAGATAGCTTTGCAATAGATATTTTGGTTTCTTCACTGGTTTTCTGCCGCAATGCACCCAAGGGAACATTGGTGGAAACACCACTGCCCTACCGCCAACACATTTTACGGATAATGTTGAGACACTATTTTCGATAAATTCCGTTTCTCCAGCCTCATTGTCATCCAGATAAACAAAAAACGCAAGAAACCTTGCGGTTGTCTCTATAGACGCAACATCAATGTGCCAAGGAAATTCATCTACATCATTGGGGAGATATTTTTTTAACTTGATGCCTTCTAGATTATACTCTTGTGGAAACAATTTTTTGTATTCATCAGGCCAAGGAAGGTCGTTCTTATATTTTTCGATTATTTGAGTGAATGTATCTAAACATGCTGGAATTTCATCTTTCCAATAATCGGCATCATCAAAAAGAAGAACGTCTGAAAACTTTCTGTAGTCATTCCAAACAGCTTGGTCATCTCTTGCTTCAAATTTTTGTATTAAGTTTTGACAACACTCTCGACTAAGAATATTGTCGTAAACTCTTATCATATTGTCCATAACAAAATCCGATTTTTATTCTGCAGCAACCCTCTTTTTAATTTTTATGTAGGACTCATCCGCATTGTCACTCCAAGGGGCGCTAGAAACATACTCAAAATAATAATTCTCACCGCTTTCTTCCAATGAGCTCAACTTATCAGTGATTTCTTGTTTTGTACACATCTTTCTTTGAGGGTTATCCCATAATCGGCTCCAATTCGGTTCCATTTTAATCCTCTTCTTTCTTTTCTCTATTCATCTTATTAACTTTTTTCTCAAGTTTATTTATTTTTATTTCTTTTGCCACGGAATCGACACTACCAACAACTCCGCTGACAATTGTCATAGCCATACAACCGTTAAGAACGAGAATTGATGTAAGTACGAAACTGCTCTTCAGTAGTATCAGTAAGTATTTGTGAACCCAGATTTTCAACCAAATGTTCGTAATTTTTAAGGTGTTCATCTGCTATATCTTTCTTGGATTGGCCATGATACTTCACCGCATAATGGTTTCGTATCATCCATTCATTTATTGTGGTTTCTCTATCTTCTTCACCATCAAATATTTTAAATTTACCTAAAACCCGACCAAATTTACCAGCTTTATCCTGTACCGTTTGTAATATTTGTATTGAACCTAAAGGTAAGAATTTCTCTACAATCGCAGATGCCATCTTACCAAAAATTTTCTCCATAGAATCCCTTGTTCTGCTCTCTGGAGTATCAATAGCATATAGTCTTATTCTTTCATTTTGTATCCAAATACCAAAACCAAGGTCAATATCAACATCTACAGTATCGCCATCAACTACTCTAACAATTTTACAATTATACTCATACATTTATGCTTCCAGTCTTTTTCTAAAACAGTTAATGCTTTTTATGGGAACATCGGGACCAAATTCCAATGCAGCAAATGCTCTCAAATCCTTTAAATTATCATGTATGTGTTCATAACAATGCTCTATCTTAGAAAATTCTAATAGTTTACCATTTTTATAATTAACTTCTAATGCATCATCAGCAGAGAGATCAAGAAGAAACATTATTATAACTATTTTGTACATAACTACACTCCAAAGGACGCTCCACACCCACAACTAGATGTTTGCATCGGATTTACTATTTTTAAATAGCTCCCACCTAATTCATTCACATAATCTATCTCTGACCCTATAATAAACATCTCAGCCATAGGGTCCACTACCAAAACATCTTCTATAGGGGTAGACCACTTGACATGCTCAATACCATCATCAGTAGACAACCCCCATATATATTCAAATCCAGCGCAACCGCCAGACTTAACTCCTAAAGTAACATAGCCCCCATTTGCAATACTATGCATATTTAAAACAGAGGCCATATAGTCCTTTGCTGATTGTGTAATTGATATCATGTAGTTATTTAGGAAGATGGGCTGCGCCGATATCCACCATCACGCTCGAGTTCATCATTAAATAACCCTTCTTTGGGTGGATAGTAATTCTCCATACATCCCTCTTTTTGGGCACTCAACATCATGAACATATCCATGAATTGTGAGAAGATATCTGCTGCCACCCTATCCTCTGTTCTTGGGATACAGGATGCACTCTTCACATCGTTTTGTTTCTCAACACGAACAGTTTCTTTCATACACTGCTCCATCGTTGGTAATTTGGCGGTATACTCCGCACCAGACACCAACGTAATCACCATCAGCGCTTTAATCATTCTTCAGTGCCTCTTCATAGATTGCAGTTTTTACCTTAATAACATCCTCAAGGCGTTTTAGCCTATTTCTTACAGACTTTGGCATACCGCCTTTGAACTTGGTGCTATAAAACTCAAGTTCTGTTACCAGTACACTAAGCTTACACAAATTAAGTTTTTCCTTGCGTTCCATGTCCCTATACTCCCATTTCCTTGTCATTGGATCACGGGCAACAGGGGTAGGCTGACGGGCAGGGGAAATTTTCATGATTTATCTCCTTCCAATTCAGCAATCCGTTCTTCCATCACAGCAATAGCAGTATACAGATTACCTGTGTCTTGTGGTTTTAGTCTTGACTTCAAAACTTCAACCTCTGACTTCAGCACTTGCTTGGTCAATATCGCAACCGAATCAGTATTAACTTGCATCCTCTGGCTCCCATTCAAGATAGTTATATCCAAACTTCACACGGTCCTCTGGATTGTTGAGACTTCGACTAAACTCATTATAGTCAAACTTCTCTGTTGCAAAAAGATTATCTTTTCTGAGCTCAGCAGCTTTGCTTGTCTTTATAACCCACATTATGCAGCCTCCTTATACTTGTCATACCAATACTTGGATGAGTTACGCAACTCAAAGTTTGCGTCACGAATATACTCAAGAATGTCATTGATATAATCAGCCTGTTTTTCAGACCAGTCATCACCACGGTCAGCGATCTGACCGACAATCTCTTGAACGTAATTAATCGACGGGCATGTATCGCCGGGAACTTTGGGAGCTCCCAACTTTGCAGCGTTGATTTTCATACGCTTTGCACTCACTTTAGGCATTCAACAACTCCTCATTTGTCGTTTCCAAAACCACATACTTGCCAAAATACTTATCAAATATCTTGACAAGGTTGATGTAGTCGCCAGACTTCATCTCTACGATGATCTTATCACCGTCAAGTCCTACTTGATTAGCAAGGTTTATAGCAGTTGCCATTAGGTTATTTGCATTACCTTGTACACCATCAAGATTGATATAGAACTCACGATCTTGTGTTGGGCGTATCATTAGACTTCCCTTTTCTTTGTGGTAAATGTCACATCACCAGTATCCATCAATTCATCAATAATATCATCGATGTCGGTCAAATCAGTATACTCAACCTCACCGTTGGCAACTGCATCGCTATACTTCATGCGAATGAAATCTTCACCAACCCAGCGATTTACGGGGTATACCATGTTATATTCAATCATCCTAGACTTCACTCCATCCAGCCATTTCACACTTGTACTTCTTACCACTGGCCAACAACACCATGTCGCCGACACTTGTACTCCGACAAGTCGCACCACCAAACATCTTGGTAATACCTTCGTTGGTCCACCAAGCATCAGTAATGTTGTTGGTCTTCATGAAAGCAGTTTCCAACTTCTTCATGTCAGTAGCGCTCTTCTCAACGTCAACCAATGCAACCGTAGTGGGCCGACCACCTTCACCGACATGAATGACAGCAGCAGTCTCACACAGCAAATTTTTCAACAGAGCTTCTTTTTTACTAGGCTTCATAATAAACCTTTTCAGTGTAGTAACCAATCGGCAGCAGTGCTGCAGCTTTCGGAGACAACTTACCAACGGCAGCGTTTATCTCACTCTCCATCAACCAAGTGTAAGAACCGTTGTCCCAAACAACTTTGACTTCTTTTTCACGAGGCCCAACCTCAAATGACTCAATGGTGACAACCTCACCGAAAGATAAGGGAATCATCGCACCAAAATTACCAATGATTTTTGTACCTAACTCAACCATGTCAACCTCTTTGTCATCATCACTATTATTATGCTACCATATGGTATAGGGTTTGTCAAGGAAAAAATGGCACCTATTTCAAATAACAGGCGCCAGTCCAGTTGATGGCATATCCACCGTCGAGGATATTACCCCGAGCAGCATTCCGAGCAGGGGCAGAGTAACCAGCGGGCATCAAAATGTCACCCTTCTTGAACTTCTTATCGTCGTCAACACCAACGACAAACGCCTTAACACCACCACCCTTTTCCACAATCTTGATGTATTTTTTGCCATACCGAATGTCAAAATTGTCAGCATAATCGGCGTTCATTTTGGCCGTAACGTCCGACTTGGTGGGGGGCATGAACTTCGCATAGTCAGCAATCATGGCAGCCTTCATCTTACCCAGACCAGACAGAACCGACTTGGAAGGGGTTTTTACAATAACAGTCATTTGAACCTCGTTGTTTCTCACTATAATTAATAGTACCACACGGGATAGGGTTTGTCAAGCAGAAAATAATTATATCTTCATACACTATATCCTTTTTTAGTAAGTAATTTCTTAAACAATTTCAACCCAACACGACCACAATAGGGGGCACGTAAAAACTCTCTCTCCCAATCAGGATAACTCAAAAGTTCCTCTACAGTTTCAATGAGAGGGCGACCAAACGAGTCTTTCTTCCGAGTCCCACCATAAGGATCGACATAATTCTTATCGTAACTAATCAGAAAATAAGCGATACGGGCACGATGAATACCGACTGTATCTTTATCCAAATAGCTTCTCAATTCTTTTAATTTCACATCAACCTCTTTTCTCATCATCACTATACATATAGTAACACACGAAACAGGGTTTGTCAACTAGAATCTAGCCGGAAGCCAAGAAAAATTGACATTATCTAGCCATCTTTCTTCACCAGTTTTGACTGATTTGATAGGGGGGAAAGCGGGTTTGTGTGACATTTTTATCACACCCGTAGGAACTTCTAGGACTTCCCAGAATTCTCCATGCTCACGAATACGGTTCTTACCGTGGTTCGTTAATCCTGTAAGTTTTATCACCATGATTATATACTACCACAATGAACAGGGTTTGTCAACAACTTTTTTTAGAAACCTTTGGGCGCTCTGGTGATACCTCTACGCTTCATCTCTTGTGTGACCCATTCTTTTGCAAGTGGACTTCTTACTGGTTTCTTGAGCAAGCCTCTAATCTGTTTAAACACAGGAGTCATCACATCCTCATCAGAATCATTGTTGTCAACCACTACAAAATTCTGTCGAAAATACTGACTGAACTTACCAATATTAGACTGAACATCCTTCCATGACTTGACTACGATATCCTCTGGTACAGAGCGAGCACGTTTTGCGTTTCTTGCGAGTGCCGTGTCAAGAGAGGTGTTCACATATATCATATGAACATCGTACCCAAGTTGCTTCAGTTCTGTGGCCTGTTTCGCAATTTTGTCATATTCCTTACCAGTACCATCAATAACAAGTCCAATGCGACCTTCAACATAGTTAGCTTCACGTTTTGTGGTTAACTTCTTTGCACGTTGACGATGAACTTCTCTGGCCTCTTCTTCTTCAGCGGGCATTTTTAGCGAGAGGTTTGCCTTCTTGAGAAGGTTTTCAAACGCATCATCAGAGTTGACTACACGCAATCCAGAGCCGCCAGTGGTTTTCCTGACAACGTATGACTTACCGCTGCCAGGTCCACCAGCAAGGAAAAACGCTTTAAATATATTAGGGTCGTTGAGTCCCTCTTGCAAATCTTGGAATGTTTTCATGAGTTCGTCCTATTAACTTTTGGTATCCTGCCATTTCTATAATGTATTTATCATCTTCGGAAAGTGGTTTCATCTCTTCAAGTCTCCTCTCTTGAATTTGGAAATTCATTTGCTTAATACGTTTTTTTCTAGATAACATTTTTTCTTCCTTTTTTTTATGATATGTTATTGGCATGATAGTTAAGTTAATAATACTCCTTTCTTATGTTTTGACATAGAAATTTTCTATGATTTCATCATTATCTTCTGGTTGGAACTCTAGACTCTCACCAGATGACTCTAATTCTTTTGATAGAGAGTCCTTTACTAATGTCATTATGGATTCATGTTTTTTTGATGCAAGATTAAAGTCCTGTCTTATTCTTTTTATAAGAAATCTATCTCTGTAGAAAAAATCAAGTTTATCGTTATCCTCTGTTTTTGCAGTAGCCACGGCTGGGAGATTAAATTCAACCACATCTCCACAGTCTGTAAGACTGTTACCATTGGTTTTAATAGAGCATGTGATACCATGATCTAACTGAAAAAGTTGTGACTGTCGTTTCTGTAACCATGTTTCGGGCTGTGATGCATTATAGACAGGTTCACCTTTGTCATCGTGTAAAATAGTTAAATTTGTGTAATTGTTCTTATCATCAACATAATTGGCATTTGGAACTAAATATCTTCTTGCATGAAAATCGCTTATACGAGATGTTCCTTGTACTGGTGTTGCAGATATTAATGGAAAACCAGTACTAACATGTGTCTCATTACCAAAATTGTCTAGATAATTATATATAGTCGTTTTATGTCTTCTAGTGTATGTGTCATAAGATATTAATTCTGACCCATAGGAACCTAATCTTTGTGCGGCAGCAGAATCACCAATCGCCTGTATTTGAAAATCAATCACAGTTGATAAATCAGAATGGGGGTCGTTTGGTTTAGAGCCTGGAACTGATGTTTCATATGTCATCGTTGTGGGTTCAGCATACATGCTAGATAAACTTCTAAAATGATATCCTTTAAAATCTTCAAAAAACATATAAGTTGGTGAACCATCATGAGCAGAGACAGCTTGTCTTTTCATCATATTAATTGCTTCAAAGGGACTGAAGTTTGGAAACACTATTTTTCTAACACCACTAGATGGTTCTACATACAATTTTTTCTTTGAACTTAAATGACTTCTCATAATCTTTTTAAATATATCAGAGTATGAGCCAGTATAACTTTGATTTATTCTAACTCTTTGGTCTTTCTGTAATTCTGAAGTTGAAAACTCTAATAGTAAAAATTTGTTTCCACTTGCACCCTCTTCTTGTAATTGAAGAGAGTTAATTACCAATAAATTTTCTGTGAAATCAATTATACCCTCATCTTCTTTATTACTCGTTTGTGTATAAATTTTCATGCGAAGATATTCTTGGCCGATGATGGGGCCGAGTGTGGATATATCCAACATGTCATTGATGAGACAATTTCCAGTTATACTGGTTGACTGTATATCCTCAAAGAAAGTAATATGAATAAGAGCACCAAGCAAATTTACTACTAAACCTGTTGAAGTGATTATTTCAATTTGTTGTATATGAAAACTACCTGCCTTTTGAAGTTTTCTCTCATTCCCGGCTGTTGACATTAAATTGCACTTTCTTCCATAAGCTCTTCAAACTCTTCAATAAACTGTGATAAATATGATGGGTCCAGTAGACGAATTGACCTTTGTTTTTCTTGTAAATCGTCTTCCCACTCAAGGTTAGTTATTGCAGTTGCACTTGGAAAGTCTGTATTGTCTTTTCCAATGTTAATTTTCACCGTGGTATCACCAGAGGTTTGTGTTATTTCATAATGGTGCAGTGCGTTTTGCTCTGATAATGTGGGGTATTTGTCATTCAAATATGATAGATGCTGAATGTACGGTTTGGGCCACTGATGATATCTATCTGTGATATTGTTTATCAGTAAAATTATCCAATGAAGTTCTGAATCACCGTATAATTTGTGAGCAAGAATTTCTGGTGTTTCACCATCTCGCACATCATATGTATCAAAAACAAGTGTGTCTTCTCTAAGATTAGCTCTCAATGCAACTCTTCTTAAAAGATTGGTTACAACCTTAAAATCAAAATTACCAATAGAATCATATAGTATAAAAGGAAACTTTGAAAAATACATTTTTAAAATCCATCTTCGATAGCTTGTTTTGTAACAGTCATAAGTTCCTTGAAACTCAATGCCATTGTTGTTTTTGTTGGAGGCGCACC
>VTLG01015825.1_pt1 | contig 20191 bp, 29 predicted proteins | sample 4694571 | NCBI WGS metagenome assembly VTLG01 (sample SAMN12604809, study PRJNA352737) | marine metagenome | biome: ENVO:00000447; feature: ENVO:00000209|ENVO:00000569|ENVO:01000036; material: ENVO:00002151; isolation source: viral sequences binned using virsorter ... | reverse complement strand
TTTGATTGTGCACAGAAAAGCCGAAGACGGAGGAATAGATAAAAGGTGGATTAGAAACTTTAATGACGTTTTAGGTTGTCCAGGTTGGAATTTTCAAGAAAAGTTTGTTCACGATAACGTTTTATATGTTCACGGCACGGGTTGTAGTGGTAAAGCAATAATGCGACGAGTACAAAATTGGGGTATGTCAATGGTTCAAGGTCATATACATACCGAAGCATTTGCAATTTATACGGCTTCTTTAAACGATTTAAAATTTGGCGTTCAAGTACCTTGTGGTATAGACTATAAATCATTTGCCTATTCTTATGCTAAATTTCATACCGCAAAACCTATTTTGGGTTGTGCCGTAATTTTAGACAACGGACGACTACCGATAATTTGTCCTATGGAATTATAAAAAAATAAGGGCAAAAATATTAGAATGTTATCCCTACTAATATAATTACCCTTATTCCGAGTAGCAAAGTAATGAAAAAAGCTACTCTACATTTCAAACATTCTTCTTTGTATTTCTTCTTCGTGTTTTTCTCTTGCCGTCTTTCTATACATATCTCTTATATGCGGTTCTAATATTTCTTTTCTATGCTTATATCCAGATCCTCGCAATTCTATTATTTCTTCTTGTAATTTGCACTTTGTCCGCCTAATTGTTTCAGCACTTGTTAATTTTTTTTGTTTAATTAAATCAAACAAATTTCCAGCACTAATACTATTAGCGTTGTACCCTTGTTCTTCTAATTCTAAAGTCCAATAAGTACATACACAAACTTGGGATTCATTTCTAGCTTCTTCGCTACCCTCTAAAATTAGTCGAACTCTAGTTTTAGTTGTTATTTTATCACTCATAATATTTTATTTTCTATTATTATATTGTAAAAGTATTTGTAAAATTTATCAAAATCTTTTTGAGCTTCTTTGGTATATTTTATACTACTAAACTCATTATAGTTATATGTGTAATAATCTATTTTTAGATCCGTGTACTTTTTTTGTACTTTTTTGTTAGCTAAAGCTATTGCTAAACGGTCTACGTCTATTTTTACTATCATAAATTATATGTTTTTTATAATTAAACCTTGTACTGCATACCATTGACTTTGTAACTCCAATATTCTATTTTGTATGTTAGAATAAATAGCATAATTATCAACGTATAATTTTTGTTCTTCTTCTAACTCTTTTATTCTATTATCTAAAATAGTTTTGTATTGTTCTAATAGTCTTGTGTCTTTTTTCGTAGTCATAATTTTTATAGTTTTATATTAGAGTGCACTAAATCATTTACTAATTCGGGATATTTGTCACTTAACAAATCCAGATCATAATCCGATAATTCATTACCTTTTATATCTTTACCGCTAGAAAAGTAAGCGTCGCAATATTTAGGGTGGTCGTTTGTATCAATGCCCGAAACCTCTAACGTTTCTATATCAACGTCTTTATAATTTATAGTGTATTTTGTAGTCATTACTTTTTTGTTTTGATTAATATAAAACAAATATATATAAAATAAATTTAACAAAACAAATAAATAGTTTATACTTTATTAACTATTGTTGTGTTAATATCTTTTTATTTTTGTAAAGATATTTTTATTAACTTGCATAAAATTTATGTTTATGAGATTTACAAAATTAAAAACCAACCAAGAGGTTAGCGAATGTTTAATATTACATTTATCTAAAAATAAAATAAGAAAAAAGCATATAGAAAAATCTATGGGCGTATCGTATCCTACAATATTAAAATTTATTGATAATCCCGGTAGTTTAAAATATAGTCAATTAGTTTTATTATGTAAAGTAATTGACATAGATATAATAGAATTAATAACTAAATACTAAAAAAATGGAACAAACAAAAAAATCAATTATTACTGAATTAAATTTACAACAAGATATGTTTCTTGATATGTATGTTTTTACAATAGCTTTTGAAAACGGAGATATTGGTAAAATGTATAAAAAGAAAAAGGACATATACGAAAAAGTAGGTCAAGAAATGGAATATACAATAGACCATAAAAACAAAGTAAAAGCAGTTTTTAAAGGCGAAAGTAAATTTAATGATAATAACAAGCCAAGTTACTCAAATAATAATAGTGACGCTAAAGACGATATTAGATTTAGTGTGGCTTTTAAAGGAGCTATTGACGTAGCTAAACACGGCATAATATCTTTAGATGAAGTAGAAAAATATACTTTAAAATGGGACGAATTTCTTAAAGACAAGAAATTAGAAGAAATGCCTTTTTAACTAATCATTGTTAATAACTAATAATTAAATTTTATAAAATGTAAAATAATTTTATATAAATTAGGCACAATGAAAAAATCAATACTAGCAACTACGCCTTTTTTAATTATAAATAAATGTCTTCTCGTTAATTTAGGCGTAGACGCTAGTTTAGTTTTATCGGATCTAATTCAAAAAGAACAATACTTTAAAGATAGCTCTCAAAATAATGGGGGCTATTTTTTTAATGTCACAAATGACATTAGTTGCAGTACAACCCTTTCGTACTACCAAATCAAACAAGCACTTTCTGTGCTAGAAAAATGGGGCATAATTCAAGTAGTGCTAAAGGGTGTACCCGCAAAAAAACATTTTAAAATAGACCATTCACAGATTTTAAATTTTTTAAATACTAGAATTGAAAAAACTGAAGAACTAGATTGTAAAAATTTTAATAACAAGATTTTAAAAAATTCCAGCTCTATTAATAATAATAAAGAAATAAGAATTAAAAATAAGAAAGTATATACACGCAAAGAAAAGTTTTTAAATGATTTAAAAGAATTAGAACCTAAAGAACATATAGAAGATTTTGTGGATTATTGGACGGAAGAAAATAATGTAGGAAAACAACGTTGGATGTTAGAGAAAACTTGGAATACTAATTTACGATATAAGCGTTGGTGTAGAAATCAAAAGAATTTTAGTAGAGGAAGTAGTGCAAATAATATGCCTAACTTTTTAGATAATGCTTATTTAAACAGAATTAAAGATGACCAAGCACAAGTAAAAAAATATTATGATTATTTATTGACTTGTGGATATGAAAAATATGAAACGGTGACGGGTTATATTAAATACAGAAAAAAAAGATGAATAAAAATTTATTAAATGGTGTTATAAAATCTATTCCTAGAAAATGGACAAATAGTAATATAAAAGAATTGTTAGATTTAAAAAAAAATAAAACTATTAAAGAAATTTCAAAAATTATTAATAGAACTGAAACTTCAATTAACATAAAACTAAAAAGATTAAAATTAAAGAATGATACTTATAATGAAAAGCATAGAGAGGATAAGTACAATACAAATAAATTATTTTTAGATTTTATAAAACCTAATTCAATATTAGATGTTTATGCTGGAAATTCTTATTATAAAAAAAACACTAATATAAAAGTTGTTGATAATGACATTAAAGGAAAAGAAACAGATTATAAACTAGACGCTTTAGAATTTTTAATTTTAAATAAAAATAAAAAATTTGATTTAGTAGATTTAGATCCGTTTGGAAGTGCTTTTAATTGTTTTGATTTAGCTTTAACAATAGCACAAAAAGGTTTAATAATTACTTTTGGAGAATACGGACACAAGCGTTGGAAAAGAAAAGATTTTGTTCAGTATAGGTATAATATAAATAATTTAGATGAATTTAACGCTGATAAGTTTAATAAATATATAATTGAAAGAGCAAGAATTTATAATAAAGAATTAAATGTTTTTATAACTAAAGATTATAAAAATATTTTAAGAACTTATTTTATTATAAATAAAACAAAAAAAACTAAATCGGGAAAAAAATATTTTTAAAATGATATTTATAAGTTTTATAAAAAACGGTTTATTACTTGGAATTAGACATTTCGAGCCAGATCAAATAAGAACTTATTGGGAAATACATATATATTTATTATTATTTCAAATTAACATATTTATAACAAATGATAACAATTAGCAATTTTAGTTTAGCAATATTAATTTTAGGTGTGTTTGTGCTAGGTTTTTTTACCGCTTTATATATACAAAGTCAAATTAAATGAAAATACTTAATTTATACGCTTGTCTAGGTGGAAATAGATATAAATGGAATGAAGTCAAAAATGACATTGAAGTTACGGCGGTAGAACTAGACGAAGAATTAGCTAAATTATATAAAGAAAGATTCCCTAATGATAAAGTAATTGTAGCAGACGCACACCAATATTTATTACATAATTATAAAAAGTTTGATTTTATTTGGTCTAGTCCACCTTGTCCTAGTCATAGTAAATCAAGATTTGCAAGACATAAATCTACTATACCTATGTACCCCGATATGTCACTTTATCAACAAATACTTTTATTAAAACATTATTACAAAGGAAAATATTGTATAGAAAACGTTATACCTTTTTATGATAGTTTAATATATGGAAAAAAAAGAGGTAGGCATATATATTGGACTAATTTTAGATTGCCTAGTAATTTAAAAGAGCGAAAAGCTGGAATTTTTGAAAGTGACAACGAAGTTAAAAAATGGTGTAAATTCCACGAATTTGATTTTTATAAGTACAAGGGTAAACAAAGGATTGATAAAATAGCTAGAAATTTAGTAGACTATGAAGTTGGAAAAACTATATTACAAACAATGTTAGATATAAAAAATGATAAAGTTAATCAAATAGGATTATTTAAATGAAAGAACAAGATTTACATAATAGCATAGTAGAATATTTAAATCACTTTCCTTGTATGTTATGGACATCAACATTAGGAGGGGTTTATTTAGGTAAAGGTAATTATAAACAAAAAGCTTTAGTTAAAAAACATTATAAAAAAGGCGTTCCAGATCTATTAATATTTGAACCTAATAAAAAATATAATGGATTAATGGTAGAGCTAAAAGTTAAATATAACAAACCTAGTAAAGACCAAAAGCTATGGTTAGCTAATTTGACGGCAAGAAATTATAAAGCGGTCGTATGTTATTCACTAGAAGAGTTTATAGAAATATTTAATAATTATACTAAAACGATATGAGAAAAAAACACGAAGCACCAAAAAACATTAGAAGAACCGACGAGCATTTTAGATATTTTTTATTTGAAGTAGATAGAGGGGTAACAAATGACGTTTATATACATAAAGAAACACAAAAAATAGAAAGTGAAGACGAGTACATACTTAACAAAATAGATTTTATACAAGACCAATACAACCCTCAAATGGTTGTAGTAGAAATTTCGCCTTTAGGTAAGTGGGAATACAACGCTTTAAAACAAACGGGAGTTAATTTATTTGCTGAACTTTGGAAAAACTAAACGAATATTTAGAAAAAAGTTATACTAATTTGTTAGATATATCTAAACGTATAACTAGCAATAGACACCCCGACTATGAAGATTTACTACACGAAACAATATTAGCTTTATATAATTCGGATCTACAAAAAATAAAATATATAATAGAACAAAAAAAACTAACATTTTATATTGTTAGAATAATGTTAAATCAATATCAAAGCAATACAAGTCCTTACCATAAAAAGTATAGAAAACAATACAACGAAAAACAATTAAAAGAATTTTATATTTATACTAAAGAACCGCTAACTAAAGAAAAAATAAAAAAGTTAGAGGAACAAGAAAATAGACTACAATGGATAGAAGACAAATTAAAACATTTGAGCTGGTTTGACGTAGAAGTTTTTAAAATATATTATAGAGAAAATTATAGTTTAAATACAATGAGCAAAGCAACAAAAATAAATAGAAGTACATTAGGTAAGTCAATAAGGTATATTAAAAATTATTTAAAAGGTCAAAAAAATGATTGAATTTATAAAACATTTTTTAGGATTATGTGGTGAGCCTCATTTAAACATATTTACTATTATGATGAGTACGCCAATTATAAGTTACATAATATATAAAATAATTAAGTTATGACAAAAAGTAAAGGACTAGGTGACGATATAGCAAAGTTTACAAAAGCTACGGGTATAGACAAGTTAGCTAAAAAAGTACTAGGTGACGATTGCGGTTGTGAAGAACGAAGACAAAAGTTAAATCAACTATTTCCAAGATTTAAAAATATAAGGCAATTTACACAAGACGAAATAAAAATATACGAAGAAGTTATACCCAGCATAGAAAAAAACCAAAGACTAAATAAAGAAGAAAAAACTATAATAAACTCTTTGTATAAAAGTATATTTGGTCAAAATCCACAATGGAAAAGTTGTAGTCCTTGTAATAAGCAAATTATGGACAATTTAAAAAAGGTATATGAAAAAAGTTGTAAGATTTGAAAAAGTACGTTAAAATATATATGAACTATTACGACTATGTTATTGACGACGTTATACTATGTGAACATTGTAGTAGAGTTGCAGTAGACATACACCACATAGACGCTAGAGGTTTAGGTGGCGACCCAAGAGGACATAGAAACCAAATAGAAAATCTTATAGCTTTATGTAGAAGTTGTCATATAAAAGCTGAAACAAATAAAGAGTTTAATAATCAATTAAGAGAACAAAATAAAAGCAAACATAATCATAGTTACTAATGAAAATAGAAAAAGTAAAAATACACGATTTGAACCCGGCAGAATATAATCCTAGAAAAATGACATTAAAACAATACGAGGATTTAAAAAACTCTTTAGAAAAGTTTGGTTGTGTAGACCCTATAATAATAAACTCGGATAATACAATTGTAGGCGGACACCAAAGAGTTAGAATAATGGTAGAGTTAGGAGCTACACAAGTACCCGTAGTAAGAGTAAATTTATCTAAAGAAGATGAGAAAGAATTAAACGTAAGACTAAACAAAAATACGGGAGAGTTTGACTTTGACATAATGGCGGACAACTTTGATATAGAGGATTTGCTAGAATGGGGTTTTAAGCATATAGATCTGGGATTGAATATAGATAAAATAGAAGAAGACAAGCCAACAACAATAACAATAAAAGAGAAAGACATAAAACTAGCTAATAAATTATATGAAGATTTAAAAGCACAAGGTTATAAAGTAAGTATAAAATAAATTTAATAAAATGGGCAAAAAAGAACGTACACTAAAAAAAGAAACATTACTACAAGCGTTAGAAAGTAGTTTAGGAATTGTAGCTACGGCTTGTAATAGAACGGGCATAAGTAGAAGTAGTTATTACAAATGGTATAAAGAAGACGAAGAATTTAGACAAAGGGTAGATGAGATAGACAATATAAAATTAGACTTTGTAGAAAGCAAGTTATTTAAAAATATAGAAAACGAAAAAGAGAAAAGTATTATATTTTACCTACAACATAAAGGACATAAGCGAGGTTATATACAAAGACAAAATATAAATTTAACATCTAACGAAGAAGACATAAAGAAAATAGAAATTGAAATTATTGAACCTAAAGGGAACGGTAGTCCTACAAAAGAATCTTAATGCTAGTACAAGAATTGTAGTTAATCAAGGTGGTACAAGAAGTAGTAAAACGTATTCACTAGCTCAATTAATAATACTTAAAGCATTACAATCAAAGGGAAAGGTATATACTATTTGTCGTAAGACGCTTCCAGCACTAAAAGGAACGGCGTATAGAGATTTTTTTAATATACTAGAAAGTCATAATTTATATAATCCCGACAACCACAATAAAAGCGAATTAACATACAAGCTAAATGGAAATACAATAGAATTTTTAAGTATTGATATGAGCCAAAAAATACGTGGTCGTAAAAGAAACGTACTATGGCTAAATGAAGCTAACGAGTTTGCTTTTGAGGATTGGGTTCAATTGTCATTAAGGACTACGGAAAACATATATTTAGACTTTAACCCGTCTGACCCTTATAGTTGGATTTATGACAATGTTATAAATAGAGATGACTGTACTTTTATAAAATCTACATATTTAGACAACCCATTTTTACCCGAAGAAACAATTAAAGAAATAGAAAGGTTAAAAAAGCTAGATTCTAACTATTGGACTATATACGGTTTAGGTGATATGGCACAACCTACAGAAACTATATTTAGACAATTTAATTTATGCAACACGATTCCAGATCTGGCTACGCTAATAGCTTTAGGTATGGATTTTGGATATAGCAACGACCCTACGGCTATTGTAGAAGTATATAAGCTAAATGATGATTTATATATTAATGAATTGTTATACGCTAAAGGTTTAACTAATCAAGATATAGCTAAAAAGTTAAGAGAGTATAATATAACAAGGCAAGTAGAAATAATAGGTGATAGTGCCGAGCCTAAAAGTATAGAAGAAATACATAGACTAGGATTTAATATAAAAGGAGCTAAAAAAGGAGCTGATAGTATTAATATGGGAATTGATGTATTAAGGCGGTACAAGATACATATAACAAAAAATAGCGTAAATGCTATTAACGAATTTAAGTATTATAAGTGGCTAGTAGACAAGAACGGACAAGTAATAAACAAACCCGCAACAAATCAACAAGACCACTTAATAGACGCTATTAGATACGTAGCGTTAAATAAGCTAACTACTAATTATAGTGGTAAGTATTATATTTTATGAACAAAAACAACAATTTTATATTTATAACAAATGGCTAGAAAACAATTTGAGGTTATAGTGCCTACGGAGTGGAAAGATATTACTATTGCAGAATATCAAAAGTATTTAGAATTATCTAGGTTAAAAAGAAAAACAAAAGATGATGAGATTATTGCTATGTTTTGTAAGGTAGATAAAAAAATTTTAAAAAAATTAAAATTAAAAGACAAAAAAACTTTAATTGAAAAAATAAACAAATTTGTAAATAGTAAAAACAATATAGATTTAGAAAAGAGAATAGAGTTTAATGGTAAAAAATACGGTTTTATACCTAATTTAAGTAAAATAACAACGGGTGAATATGTTGACTTGGAAGAATACGGATCTAACATAAACGCTAATTTACATAGAGTAATGTCCGTATTATATAGAGAAATAGATAAAGAAGCTGGAAAATATTATAGTGTAAAACCTTATGACCCAAATGAGTTAGAAATAGACAAGTTTAAAAATTTACCAATGAGTATAACACTATCGGCTTTAGATTTTTTTTTTTATTTAGGAAAAAATTTATTAGACGATTTGAACAATTATTCGAGAGCAATGATGAAGAACAAAGCGAAAAAACACTAGCTAGTAAATGGGGTTGGTATAATATTATTTTTAGTTTATGCAACGATAATATTTTAAATATAGACAAAATAACAAAAACAGAAATAACTCTTGTTTTAACTTATTTATGTTACCAACAAGACAAAAATAATATAGAAAAAAGTAATTATAATAAATATAAATGATAACATATAAAAACATAGTAGATGACTTTAACACAATAGCTACAAATCATTTTTTAATTAATTCTTTTCATAGTGGATTATTAGACGAAGTAGATATAGATAAAATGGATTCTAGCAACTTTCCTATATTGTATATAGAACCGGGAAATACAAACATAGACAAAGGCGTACTAACTTATACATTTACCGTTTTTACTATGAACAAAATAAAAGAAGACTTGTCAAATCGTGAGGAAGTATGGTCGGAAATGTTACAAATTATGCAAGATGTTATAGCTGAGTTTAGACAAAACTTGTCGGTTCAAACCGCTAACGACCCGGGTAAAAAATTTAGCTATATACCTAACGAGGTAGTTTTAAACTTACCTATAAACGCCGAGCCATTTAGCGTTAGATTTTCTAATATGCTTACGGGTTGGAGTGCAAATTTTACTATGCAAGTAAATAATCCTAATTCACTATGTGACGCTCCTATTGAGCCAAGCGATAAAGATAGAAACGAATAATGAGAGAGGATTTTAAAACAACGGCAATAAAAGAAGTATTAACATCATTTGGTAGTAAGTTAATACAAAAAGCAAGAGCTAACTTAAATAAAAAAAAGGGTAGAGCTAACGGTACTTTATTTAATCAAATGAGTTATGACATAGTAGAAACAGAAAATAGTTTAAAGTTTGAAATGAATTTTGGACAAGCTAGTGAATATTGGGCGTTTGTAGACCAAGGAGTAAGGGGTAAAGGAGGTTATAAAGGTAGAGGCAATTTACGAGGCGTAGGTAGTCCGTTTAGATTTGGCACCAGATCTGGAAAAGAAAACGGATTAAGACTAGCTATTGAGCGTTGGGTTTTAAAAAAAGGTATAAGAGGAAGAATAAAAAGCGATTGGAAAGATAAAAAAGGTGCGGGTAGATTTATAACAAAAAAAAGTTTAGTTTTTTTAATTAGTAGAGCTATTTATTTAAGGGGTTTAGAAAGAAGTAGATTTATTTCAAAACCTTTTGAGGATATGATAGACGACTTAAAAGTTAGTATAGCTATGGCGGGTAAAGTAGATATTGAACAAACTGAACAAGTATATTTACAAAAACAAAAATTTAATTTAAAAATTAGTTTATAATGGCGTTTACAATAGAACAAAAACCTAATCAATTAGCGGGAGCAAATAACCCTATGATGTTTGTATTAAAAGAAAGCACGAATATTATAAACGACGCTAAATTTAAGTATGTAGCTAAAGTATATAAAAGCACAACTAACGCTAGTACGTGGTCTTTATTAACAACTATAAAAGTGCCTAAAAACAATGCTGGAGTTGGTATTATAGACATACACAAAATAGTTAGAACAAGTTTAGAAACACAATTAAAAGATGTAGGTAATCAAGAATCAATAGACGGATCTATACATTCAGTAGGTAAAAATGACACGTCTAATATATATTCTCAAAATACAAGTCAAGTAGTAGGAATAAAAGTAGAGGGGGGTTACGAAAAAGCCACGTCACAAACTACCGCTCCCGTTGTAACTTTGCCTAGTGGTGGTGTAGACGGAGCTAGTGAAATTATATATTCTATTCCCGCAACTACACCTTTTACCGATACGGGTACAAATGAGGGCGGATTAGACATAGACGGAACAAATAACCCAATGACTAAATATATACCTCAAAGTATAGTAAAACAATTTTTAACTAATGCGCCAATATATCAATTTGTTAGAGGTGGTAATTCTTCTAGTGATAATGTAGACGAATTAACGTTAGCTTTTATACAAGACGGGTTAATTACTGACGGCGCTCCAATAGAAAAAATTAACGTTAGCTATTATTTAGCTGACGGAAGTTTAATAAATAGTGTAGATATTAGTAACGTTACGGGTGTAGGTGGTAAAGCTAGTGCTGACGACGTAAAAAATAGTCTTATATATTTTGGAGCGGGTACATACAATTTGCAAAACTTTAATAATGGTGGTACAAATCTACAAAGACCTAGCAACAATACTAATTGGGCGTACTATACAATTAAAGGACAAGCTACAAGTGGCGGAGTTAGAACAAAAACTTACTACTTTTATAGATATGGTGCTGGAATTACGGGCGTAGAGGATAGACACCAAAGTTGCAATAAATACGACAATATTAGGTTAGCTTGGCGTAATAGGTTAGGTTGTTGGGATTATATGAATTTTCGGGGTAAGTCTATGGAAAGTATAGATATAAAAAGCGAAGAAATGGAAAGGGTAGTAGGAAGTTGGAATAGTGCTACGTTTACTTATGAAAACTTTGATAGGGGTAGAGAAACTTTATTTACAGAAGCACAAAGAAAGTTAGTAGTTAATACTGATTGGCTAAATGAAGACGAGGGTGCTTGGCTAGAAGAATTGTTTACGTCTACTAACGTACATTTACTAGACGATAATAGTATTGTGTACCCAATGATAATTACTAATAAAACTTACACAAAAAAAACAAGCGTAAACGATAAAATGAAAATACAATATACTATAAATTTAGAGTACGCTAATAAAGTAAAAACAAATAGCTAATGAATGTTAGACTTGTAGCATATCGCAGAGAAAATGATAGCTCCGCACCTTTTGACGTAGACCAATACGAATTGGATTTACAACAAGCTCCTAATGTAGTTGTAAATTATAACTTTTTAGATTTAAAAAATCCAGATCAAAGAAAAGCTAGTTTTAGCCAAACAATTAAACTACCTTTTTCAAACCGCAACAATGATTTTTTTGAAAACTTTTTTGACGTAAATTTAGAAACGTTAGTATATAATGCTCAAACTAAATTTCAAGCTATACTATATATAGATAGTGTACCACAACTAAAAGGTTTTTTACAATTAAAAGCTATATATCTAAATAAGAGATTATACGAAATAGCTTTATTTGGAAATACTGCGGATTTTTTTACTGACCTTAAAGATAAAAGACTACAAGACGCTTTTAAAAATGTAAATGAAACTACGGGAGCAATAACAGACGATAAGCAATTAGACCACAAGCTAACAGTAGACAATATTATTAATAGTTGGACAACGGGAATTACTACTACGGAAGACACTCCGACTACTACAAACGATATAATGTACCCAATTATAGACTACGGACATTCACAACAACCTTTAAGCTCGTCTATGTTTTGGTCGCCCCAAGACTTTGTAGATGAAATTGGATATACTAATACTGATTTATTTGTAGACTATTTAGAGATTTTGAACGGTATGAACCAATACGGGATTATAAGACCTAGTATGCTTAAACCCGCTATAAGAATACAAAGATTATTTAGAATAATAACACAAAAAGCTGGTTATCAAATTAAAAGTACATTTTTAGGAATTGACGACACAAACGAATCTACACCCGTCACCGATACACAATGGTTTAGTAGATTGTTTATGACTTTAGCACCGCAATTTGAAAGGGTGCAAACTTTGTTTGAAACATCAACGTCTACTACGGGAGCTTTTGTTGGCTTTAAAGGAGAACAAGCGGTAGTTACACCTATTGCTACTGTTCCTTTTTCGGGTGATTCTGTTGGTGATATTTGTTACCAAGGTCTAATTTGTAACGAAGTTTACGACCCTAATAATATGTATTTTGGTGACATATCGGCTTTACCTTTAAATATTAACGTACCTACAAATGTACCTTTTGCTCCCGCAATACTTTTTAATACTACACAAGATATAACACAAACAGACGCTCAACTACCTTATGGTTGGGTTAGTGTTGAAACAAAATTTACTTTACAAATACCGCCTACGGCTTATTTAAGTAGCGACCCAATAGATTCTATTAATGTTCAAGTGGCTTGGTATGAATACTCATATAGTAGCACCTTATTAGATTCAACAACTTTTACATTAACGCCGGGAACACACGATTTACAAACAGTAAGTGAATTATGGGCGGGTGGTTCTCAAATGGCGTGTTATTTAGTTGTTGTTTTTTATGGTGCTGAAAGTACGGGTAATTTAAGTGGTGATACATTCCAACCCATTATAACCGATTTATCAATACAAAGTTTAGGCACGGGTGAAACAAGTATGTTTAGTGGTTTTGAAAAAGGAGAGGTGACTATGTATCACAATATGCCCGATATGAGCCAAGCGGATTTTGTAAAAGACCTTTTAAATAGATTTAATTTAATTATAAAAACGGATCCCGACAATGAAAGATTATTATTAATAGAGCCATATCAAGACTTTATAAATGCGGGTACAACTAAATATTGGACGGAAAAATTAGACGTATCTAAAGAGCAAGTAGTAAAGTCTACTAATGAGCTACAAAGTAAAATGTTAAGTTTTAAAGATTTAGAAGACAAAGACTTTTTAAATGAAAGATATACTAAACAACAAAATGTAGTATACGGTGAGCGACGTAGAAAAATGGATAACGATTTTTCAAATGGTGAATTTAGCAACTTTAGTGTTATGTCGCCTTTTATAGCACAAGGATTACCCCATTGGGACACGAACGGTATAAATTCAGCTATGCCCGACCAAGACATAGCTATTGCTTATATGTTTGAAGCGGAACTAGGCGGTGTTAGAAAAGTACCAAACGGTTTAAAACCTAAATTATTTTATTATTCGGGTACACCAATAGAATTTACGGGTACTAATCCTATTACTAATAATGCTTATAAATTTGCAATATATTCAAATTCATTTATATCTAGTTTAGATATAAGCGGGTATTATAAATATAGTAACCCTAGCGCACCTACTACTAATAAATTTCCTTTGTGTTTACAATACAATTTAGACAACTTAAATACGGGTGTAGTAGCCGACACAAAAATAGTTAATTGGACTTATTATAGTCCGTCTTTTAATACGGGATTTACATTTAACTACTTTGGTAATTTACCTAGTAATAAAGGTTTTTATAATGAGTATTGGGCACAATATATAAATGAGATATACGACAAGGACGCTAGAATAATGGAGTGCTATATAAATTTAGACCCCGAAGACATAAGAACTTTTGAGGGTTCGGGATTTCAAGATACATATTTTATAAAGAATTGTTTATGGAGAGTTATTAGTATAGATAATTATTTAGTAGGTGGTAACAAGTCTACTAAAGTAAAACTAATGAAAGTTATAGAAAGGTTAGAAACGGGTTGTGACGCTATACACACAACAACACAAACGGGTTTAATGACTTGGGTAGATAGTGCTACGGGTTTAGCAACTACTATAACTAACGAATGTTGCACACAACAAAACCCTAATTGGATTTTTGTTGAAACTAACTCTACTACGGGCGTAGGTGATTGTTACGAGTTTTTAGTAAATCAAGATAATAGTGGTGGTGACGGCACTATACCTATATATACAGATTTTGGATTTACACAAGTGCCTATGTTACCATATAACAATTCAACAAATAATACGTTTATTCCAGCTTTAATGCCTAATATAGAAAATAACTTCCCTATTAGTGCTATGCGAAGAAATGCACAAGAAACTAGAGCTATTACTATATATGCCCAAGCAACAACTTTTAACAATTCTACACAATATCAATTTACAAATAATAGCTATACTACAAAATTTTTAAAACTACCTAATTTTACTATGGTAGATGTTAAAATAACTTTATTAGGTACAGTTTTAGACGGTACAAATAAAGGAAAAATAGGTACGTTTACTTATTTAACCCTATTAGTAAATAGAAGTGGTACGCCTAGCTTTGTAGGTACTGCTGGTGGTAGTTTAGACCATATAAATAAAGATTCCGCTTTTACTACACCAAGTATAAATATAACGGGATATGATAGTAAAGGATTTTGGAAACCGTTAATAGTTGGTGGTGCTAATGAGCAAGTTATGTGGACGGCAAAAATAGAATTACTAACTCAACCCGTAGGTAATGATGATACACAATTACCAACGGGAGCTATGTTCCAAAATGGAAATAGAATATTGTTTGAAGAAAATAACTTTTTACTATGGAATTAGAAAAATACATAAAAGAAATAGGCAAACTTATGCCTATAGCTATAAATTTACTTACGGATCTGGAAGCGTCAAGTAGTAAATATAATTTTTCTAGGGGTTCAGAAGAATACCCAACAACATTTAAAGAACTTTTTAAAAAATTAAGATTATGGCGGAAAAAGTAACAATAGAAGTAGAAGCTGACGTAAAAGAAGCTAAAACAAAAATAGATGAAGTATTAGAAAAAATTGACGAAATAAACGACAATATAAAACAAACAGAAGCTAACACAAAAAAAACAGAAACGGCTACTCAATCTTTAGCTCGTGGTTTTAGTACGGTTGGTATAGCTATGAAAGGAGCGGGTATAGGTTTAATACTTAAAGTAGTAAATGAATTATCTAACGCTATGATGAGAAACCAAGAAGTAGCTGATACAGTTAGTACCGCTTTTAATATGATAGGAATTGTATTTAATAAAATTATATCTACTTTTAAAACTGTTTATGATAGAGTGACCGCTACAACTGACAATTTTGACGCTTTAGGTAGAATAATGTCTAACTTAATGACACTAGCAATAACACCGCTTAAATTAGCATTTAACGGAATTGCTCTAGTTATAAAAGAAGTACAATTAGCTTGGGAGAAAAGTTGGTTAGGTAAAGGCGACCAACAAAGAATAGCGGAATTAACAAAACAAATAACGGGATATAAAGAAGAAATAAGAATAGCGGGTGAAGAAGCAATAAAATCGGGTCAAGGTATTATAGTAGATTTTAGAGAGGGTATTGGAGAAATATCTAAAATGGGTAGTGTTGTAGTAGAGGAGTTTAATAATACTTTTAAGGGTGTTACTATAAATACTATAAGAGAACAAGCCGAAGCGGTAACACAAGCAACAAGTAATTTAAGTTTATTACAAGCAAAACACCAAAGAGTTATAGTAGAATTTGAAAAACAAGCGGAAGAACAAAGAAAAATTAGAGATGATATAAGCCAATCAATAGACGATAGAATAGAAGCAAACGATAAGCTATTAGAAATATCAAAAGAACAAGCAAAAGCCGAAATAGAAGCACTAGAAGAACAAAAGGGAGCGTTAGCAACACAATTAAATTTAGAGGTAGGTAATAAAGAATTAAAAGCTCAAATATTTGCTTTAGATACCGCAATTATAGAAGCTAGAAAAAGAGAAACGTCTTTAGATAAAGAAAGTGCAGAACAGAGAAACGCTTTAAACCAAGAAAGAATAGACAATTTAAATACTTTAAACGAGGTTTTAGTAGACCAAAGCGAAAGAGAGCTAGAAAGAATAAGACAAGAACAAGAAGCAAGGGAACAATTAGCAAGAAGAACAATAAGCGATAAAGTAGAATTAGAAAAAGCATTAACTAAAATAGAAGACGAAGCGTCTAAAGGTAGAGCTAAAATAAAACAAGACGAAGAAAATTTTAAATACAATATTGTTGCTAACACAATGGGAGCAATAGCGGGATTAATAGGTAAAGAGTCTAAAGTTGGTAAAGCGTTAGCAATAGCACAAGCTATAATAAATATGCGGTCGGCTTTAGTTGGTATTAATGCACCGCCACCTATTGGAGCGGGACCGTTATTTGGTCCTATAAAAGCCGTAGGTATTTTAGCTTCGGGGTTAGCAAATATAAAAGCAATTGTATCAACAAAAGTACCCGGTGATTCGGGCGGGGGTATGCCGTCTGTTGCACCGCCACCAGCGGGAGATACTACGGTAGACACTACACCAATAGCGCCTACTTTTGGAGCAATAGAAACCGAACCGCCACCCGTACAAGCGTTTGTAGTTGAGAGTGATGTTAGTAGTAGTCAAGCGTTACAAAATGATTTAGATTTACAAGCAACGTTATAAACAATTTTAAACAATTTATATTTATAAGTATGAGTAAAGAAAAACTAAAAAAAGTAGAATTAATTATAGATGAGGATAGCGAAAGATTTGGTGTAGAAGCTATTAGTTTAGTTGAATTTCCCGCAATAGAAGAAAATTGGGTGTTTTTTAATAAAGACCAATTCTTAACATTAGCAAAATTAGACGAAGAACAAAAAACTTTAGTTGGTGCGGTTTTAATACCTAACAAAGAAATTCCAAGGTACGACCAAGAAAAAGACGAAAAATATATAGTCTACTTTACCGAAGAAACTATAAGACAAGCACAAGAGCTTTTTATGTCAAGTTTAAGAAACAACAACGCTACTTATGAACATAAAGTACCCGTAGAGGGAATTAGCGTAGTTGAGAGTTGGATAAAGGAAGACGAAAAAAATGACAAGTCTAGCTCTTATGGATTTAAAAAATTACCTATCGGCACTTGGTTTGTAAAAATGAAAGTAAATAATGACCAGATCTGGAATAGTGTTAAAAAGGGTAAAGTAAGAGGGTTTAGTATAGAGGGTTTTTTTACTGATAAAATAATAGAAGCGTCAAGACCTAAAGATATAATTGACCTAGCCGAAGAATGTACGGATTGCCCCGACGAAGTTACACTAGCAAAAATAAAAGACATTATACTAGAAAACGAATTAGCCGTTGTCGGTAGTTTAGACGGAGAGCCATTATTTGCAACCAAAGAAGAAGCGGAAATATATGCTGATATGTTTAAAGGTTGTAAAGGTTTTCATACTCATAACGTAAACGGTGTAGTTAGATATATGGCTTGTTATACACACGAAGAAAGTACAAAGAAAGAATACATAGAAGACGAGTTAGGAAAAAAACGTAAAAAGTATAAGAAAAAAAACAAATATGTAAGTTATTCTAATTATATACATAAACAAGCATTAGCTAGGTATAATTGGAATGATTGTATAAGAGATATGGTTAGGCAATACAACAATAAAAAAATTGCTAATAAGGTTTGTAATTCCATAAAAAATAGGATAGAAAAAAGATAGTCCTATGAACAATTATTTAAGTTTAATATTTATAAAAAAAAAGTAACAATGACTACAATAGAAAAAATAAAAAAACTTTTGTTATCTAAAGACGAAAGTAAAGAAGTAAAAATGTACGCTGAAATGATACTAGACGACGGTAGAGTATTAGCAACAGAAGACGAACAATTTATGATAGGTTCTAAAGTTATGGTTATTGGTGACGACGGAGAAACATCACCGCTAGACGCCGGGTCATACACAATGCAAGACGGTGCAAAAATAACAATAGACGAAGATTCTAAAATATTAGATATGGGTGAAGAAAAAGAAGCGGAAGAAGTAGAAAATGAAGAAGAAAAAGAAGAAATGAAAGAACACGAAGACGAAAAAGAAATGGAAGAAATAGACGAAGAAGAATTATCTAAAGCAATTTTTGAGCATACTCCAGATCACGTAAGTAAAGAAAAAGCTAAAGAAATGGCTAAGAAAGTTAAAGAAATGGCTTATGGTGACAAAGAAGAAATGGCGGAAGAAGTAGAGGAAGTTAAAGAAGAAGTACAAGAAGATAAAGAGGAAATGGTTGAAATGTCTAAAGATATGATTTCTTCGTTAGTAGAAGAAGTTGAGGAATTAAAATCTCAAATAATAGAATTAGAAAAAGAACCGGGTAGTGAGGGTTTTACTCATTCACCCGAAAGTAATACTAAATCGCAAAAAGTTGATTTAGCAAAAATGACGGCAAAACAACGAGCGGTCTATTACATTAATAATAAATAATTAAAATTTTTTTAAAATGGCGAATAACAAATACAATTTATCAAGAGATTACCAATTTGACATAAATGTTGTTGATAACACTTATGCGGGTAAATTAGCTTTGCCTTATGTAACGGCTGCCGTAAAGTCACCCGATACTATTGCGAAGAATTACGTAAGAACAATTGACGGATTAAATGCGAAAGCGGTTATATCTAATATTGGTATTACAAATCCTATTGTTCCGGGTGGACATACAAACTGCACGTTTAACTCTGGTAACGATACAAGTTTAACAGAACAAGTTTTAGAATTAACTGACTATAAAGTTAATGAAGAAATTTGTAGAGCTAAAGTTTTCCCAACTTGGATTGGTGAAAATATGGATAGAAACGGAAACCTACCGGGAACTTTTGAAGACTTTTTACTTTCAACTGTTGCGGGAAAAGCTGGAGAGCAATTAGAAAAAGGTATATGGATGGGTAAAGTAGACGATGCTAACAATTCTGTTGGCTTTACGTCTAATAGTGGTCAATTAGACGAAGCGGGAGCTGACGCTAGTGCTTGTAAAGATTTTACAGAAGTTACTTTTGCTGACGCTTTAGACATTGACGATATTTTAACTAATATGGGTCTTATGTATAACGCTTCTGTTGGTATTGGTGGTTTAACATCAAAGCCGGGTTTTGGTTTTTATATGAATAACAAAACTTATGCTTTATACATACAAGCGTTAGCTAAAGCGGGATCTAATCAAGGTATCAATAATCTAGGCGCTTCACAATCATTTGAAGGAGTTACGTACTTTGGACATCCAATTTATGTATGCCCTGGTATGTTTGACGATTGTATTGTTGCAACATATAGAGAAAATCTAGTATTTGGTACAAATTTAGCTACTGATTACACAGAAGCTAGAATTATACCAACTTACCAATATGACGGTTCAGACAACGTAAGAATTGTTATGAACTTTGCGGTAGGCGTACAAACTGCGGTAGCTACTGACGGAGTATTTGGAGCTACAATTTGGACATAGTAGATAGATAATTAGGGGTGTGAAATATCACCCCTTTTTTTAAAAGGAATATTAACAATATAAAATATATAAAATGGCTTGTAATTTAACAAAAGGTTTATTAGTAGATTGTAAAGACCAAATAGGCGGTTTAAAGCGTATATACTTTGTTAAGTCATATTGTTCGGACATTA
>VTLG01014963.1_pt1 | contig 20195 bp, 23 predicted proteins | sample 4694571 | NCBI WGS metagenome assembly VTLG01 (sample SAMN12604809, study PRJNA352737) | marine metagenome | biome: ENVO:00000447; feature: ENVO:00000209|ENVO:00000569|ENVO:01000036; material: ENVO:00002151; isolation source: viral sequences binned using virsorter ... | reverse complement strand
GTATTCATGCCCTGCGGCAATGATTCCCAGATCGTGACCGTCTTGCCGGAATCGATTCGCCAGTTGCTCAAGCAGTAATTTTCGATGCGTCAGCAAAAGCACCCGACCGCCATGCTCCCGCATGATATTTGATGCGGTGAACGTTTTTCCGGCACCGGTTGGCGCTGTCACGCAGCACGCAACATCTGGTTGCGCGTCGATTGCCGCAAGAACCTTTTCGCGGGTTCGGGTTTGGTGCGGAAGTTCTTTCATTTGTGCGCCTTGATGATTTGTGCAATCGCTTCGAGGTGTTCGCCGCTGATTTTCGTTGATATCCCGGCGTCGTCCATCGCTCGCACCAGTTGACCAAAGATCCGCTGCAACTCTTTTTTTCCTGCGGCTGGCTTTGCTGCCGCCTTGACTGCTGACGCGCCACGCTTCGCAAGCTCGGCCTGTTTTGACTTTGGCAGCCCAACGACCTTTTCCGCTGCCCGCAGAGAAATGTCGCCGGATTCGACAAGCTCGACAATTTCCGGCGCCGCCGTGGTCTTGACCCGTTTCGCTTGCTGAACGATCCTGCCAGAGACGCCGACCTTTTTTGCAGCTTTGTCGGTTGATCGATGCGATTTAAGGTTGCGCACTGAGTGCGCAACCTTATTTTTTCCCGAGGTTTTCGACGATTTACCGCCGGCGGCGCCCATTTTAGCGCGCCCGACCTTTTCCAAATATTCAAGATATTTTGTCGACACGCAAGCAAGTTGCGACTTCGTCAAATGTCGCCGGTTCTTGTTTTGATCAATCACCCAGTCGGCTGGGTCGATGCCTTCGTTGTCTAGTTCTGCTGTAACGTCTGCCGTCCACGGCTCAACCTTTGCCTTGATGCAAGCCTTCCACCGATTGCGCCCGTCGAGCAGCTTGCCCTTGTACAGCGCACACGGCACGATCTGACCGCGTTCTTTGATCGACTTGATCAGTTCGCGCATTTCGCCGTCCGCCATCATCGGAAAAAAATCTGCTGCCGGGTGTTGTTCTGGCTGTTTGATCAAAATGGGATTTCCTCCGTGGTTAGGGGCGCCGCAGCGGCGGGTTGAGGTGCGCGCCGCGACTTCTTGCGCGGCGTTTTTTTCTTGCTTGCTTCCATGCCCCCAACCCGCTTAGCTGCGGGCAACGCCCACGCCGGAAGTTCTGGCGGGTCAAACCGGACGAAGTCCCACGACTCCCCGAATTTGGCGCTTCCAGAACAGCGGCCTTTCGTGGCTAATTCTCCCCAATGCGGTGATTTCAATCGGTACAAATAAGATCCAACGCCCCACATGACCGCCGCGCGTTTCATCGAATCCGAAAATGAAGACTTGATCGCAAACTTCGCCCGCTCCGGTGCGCCGTCGTATTTCGTCAACCAGTCGTTGCCGCATCTAATTGATATGCCGCACATCAAACCCATTTCGCTGGAATGCTTCATTTCGAAAAATTCGTTCTTCCAGTTTTGTGCGCCAACGGCTTCGTCAAGCCTTTGTTGAATTGCTCGATTCGTAACGTATGGCAAGATCATAAGCCAGCGCCGCCCGTCTTTTTGTCCTGCTCGTTCAATTCGCCATTCAAGGTCATCAGCGGAAAAGGGTGCCTTCAAAGCTTCAAAATCGACTTGTGACATCTTTCTTTTTCTCCCGTGTGTTTTCTCCCAGTGTGCCAAAGACAGCCCGGACGATGTCGTTGTGTTGATCCTGCGTGCGTTTCGTTGGCCTTCGCCGTGCCATGTCTTTCGCCGCACGATCAAGATCGTGTTGGGTTGGTTCCCCGGTCAACACTTCATTGATCACCGCGATGTCTTCCCGCATTGCGGTCGCAATCCATTGCCGCGAGAATCCGTAATCATCCATCCGTAGAATTTGGTCGCGCTTTGGTTGATACATCGCTCTGGCTTCCGTGCTGCGTTGTGTGTGCGACGATTGTACGCACGTTTTCGGGCTCGATTTCGGCTGTCCTATTTTGGCCAAAAAAAGTCGCTGGTTGTCTCTGGTTGTCTAGATTTTGCACTTGACGACCGCGACACGAAATCGATTTTCTGAATCGGGAAGCAAGCCAGCATCTGCAAAGGATTTGCAAACGACTTGCGTAGACAGAAGTGGACTTTTCTAGACAGTGTCCCGAAAAGTCCGTTGTTTTCTAACTGTGTCCAGAGGCGGGTTGACTCTGAATCAGTTAGTCTAGGTTCAAATCCTAGTACCCCAGTTCACGCAAGTCGTTTGACGATACCAATTTACCAAAAAAAAGCCGCTTGTCAACCTTGTGTCGACAAGCGGCTGCAAACAAGTTGCAAAGTTTCGCGCCTCAAAGCTTCCGAATTTCAACTTCTCCCATGCGGCACGAATCGACGCGGTCAAGATCGCTTATCACCTTCGGTGCAATGATGCGCTCGACTGCATTCGCGGCGCAAATAAAACCTTTGCGGTAGTCTTCACTGAGAAAAACAAGACACTCTTCTTCGTATCGTTTGCGAAGTTTTGGCCATGGCAATTTGGGACCGGTTTCTTCTTCGTTCAAGCTACGCTCAAGTTCCGCCGCAGCACGCTCGGCTTCGCGCCGGTTTCTCGTGCCCGAAGAAATTTCGCGCGTACCTCCGGCGGTACTCCATCGCAGGCCAAAGGGGCGCTTTTTATATTGCGCAACTATGACTCGCGTTCGCCTCCCGTGGTTGTTTCTTGCTCCCTCATCCATTTTTCTAAGGTCTCCGTAAGAAAAAAGACTTCTCCACCAAGCCGAACATGCGGACAACCATCGATCTCGTTGATCCTAAATCGACGATCAACAGTTTTCGGAGTCTCACACGCCATCAGTTCGCTCAATTGCTTTCTGCTGATAAATGGAAGTTGCATTTTCTCCTCCTTACCAAAGGGGAATGCAGCCACGGATCTCCGCCAGATCCATCGTGATCGCCAGCGCCGCCGCTGGCTAAATAAAGAATCCCTTCGTGGCTGCCTTAGTTCTAGCACAGGCCAGATTTTTGTCAAGCGGTTTACCGCACAAGTAAATAAAGCCCGCCCGCTAGCAACCAAGGCAGAAAATATTTTTCGGCAACAGAAGTTTGCGCGCCGTGCGCATTATGCGCCATGTCCAGCCGGGTCTGTCGTCAATGGTGTGATTGTTGCGCCGCCGCCGAAGTTGAAGTTGACGTTTCCGATGCCGTTTGGGCAGGCAATGGCGGGGTAGGTCATCGTTTGATTCCGGTCGACGATGGTCGCGCCGCCGTAGCAAGTCCAATTGCAGCCAACGAAGTTCAGCTTCACCGCTGAGTTCTCAAAGTTGATTTTTCCGCTTTGCTGGATCACCTCGGGCCGAACGTTTGCAATGTCACCGTGCAGCGATTGCGGCGAAAAGTCTAGCGTTCCGCCGAATACATATAGTTTTGCGCTTGCGCCTGCGCGCAACGTCGTTACTGCGTCTCGAAGTGTAAGGTCACGCGTGAATCTGCTTTCGCAATACAGCCTTCCTCCGGTCACAATGAACCGGGGCGCGGTCCCGGTGAATCCGACTTTCTCCGTCAAGTATACATCGCCGCCCGAATCGATCACCAATTCGTCAAGGGTCATCTGCGCCGTCGTGCTTGTCACTGGCTCGCCCATCGCGACAGAACCCGAATGGACAATGACTGAGTTGCCAACGGATGACGCGCCGAGTTCAAGGTTGACTGCGGCGCGCTCACCTTCGAGCTTCGTTCCGGTTCGGTGAATGACAGCCTTCACGTTCGCCGAGGCGCTGCCGTTGTCGTCGTGATTGATATTGATCATCATTGGCCCGTTGCCGCCTGAGTCTTTGCCGCCTATCGTGATGATCGTACTTTCGCTTGACTCGCCGTACAAATGCAAGTATCTGTCGCGATACTCGGGATAATATCGAGTAGCCATCGCGTTGGTTGTCGGCAAGCCTATCTGCGACTGATAGCTTTCCGTGATGTGCAATTCTGCCAAATTCAAATCTGCATCGGCTTGCGGCAGACCAAAGGCGCAAGATGCGTTTTGCGCGCGGTGATCAAACACCACGGTATCACCATCGACCGGGACGCTTCCTGATGACCAGTTTGCAGTGTTGTCCCAGTGGTTTGGGCCTGTCGCCGTTTGCACGGTTGCAGGCGCGACGGTTCCGGCGCTAGAACTCACAGCTTCCGTCACGGCATACGGTACGCCCATGATACCCGTGAGCGTCACCACTGAACCCGAGACGGTAGCGTGCAATCCGCTCAACTCTGGAATCTGTTGCCCGCCAATGTTTCTGGTTTCGTCGTTTTCCGTTGCGTTTGTGTGCGACGTTGCATTGACCGCGCGGTGTAACTTGTCGGCGACATCGGCAGTTGTGGAAATTCCTGCGCTTCCTAAAGTCAAAACAAGATTCTTGCCGTTGATCGTGACCGTGATCGTGTCGGCTGCCGCCCATGTTCCGCCGACCGTAAGTGTGCATTTGTAGGCAAGAGGACTTGCCGCGCCGGTGTAATATTTTGTTGCCATCGTTTAGGCTCCTTATTATTTGGTGAGCTTCATCGTTTTGCCGAATGTGTTCAATTTCTTTTTTCGCTTGTTGCACCCGCAACCTCCCGAGTCTTTGAACCCCATTGTCTTTTTAAGTTTTCGATATCGCATTTGGGTGATCCCGAAAAACTTCAAAAGACTTTCCAGATAATCACCCAGCCCCCTTGGTTCGCCAGCTAACGCGATTGGTTTTGCGGAGCAACTTGCGATTGCGCCACATGGCCCAGGCCGACCGCATGCCTGGCACCTGCAAAAGTTGGCGCGTGTCGGATGCGCGCCCGTCATGTCGCAAAGATCATTCATTCTTGAATGCCACCCTCGTCTGGTATTTCGGTAATCGATGCCGTTCCGATGGTTGTCGCCGTAATCACATAATCGTCGTCGATACATTCGCCATATCGATATTCTTCGCATGGCCCCATAAAACCATGAACCTCGTCCCACTGTTGCCGACTGCATTTTCGCTTCAAATCGTAATGCCCTTCCTTTGGTTCATCGCTGCAATAATGGGAAATCATCTTAAGATCTATCGCGCCGCTAAAACACGTCGTGTAGGGTTCGTAAAAATATTCCCGCCGGGCCGTTCCGTCCGTGACTACGACCTTCCCGCTCCGGCAGGTTCCCGCAAGTCCGCCGTCTAGTCCCGTCTGCCAACCGCGCACCGGAAGATAAGGAGGGCAATCTTCCCCCTTGAAGGCTAGCAAACTATCAAAGTTATTCGATTGATCGTCAAGCGTACAAAACGGTGTGTTGATGTCGTGAAGAGTGTTGCTAAAGTGACTCAGGCCAGCGTGGACAATTCCGCAGAATTGACAGTCAAAAGAATTGCGAAAGCCCAGACGGACCGAAATTGCAGGGCTGAAGCTCGTCCACGCCGGATCACCAAATTTTGATTCGTCTTCCGTTGCGATCTTTTCCCCTCGCCAAAAATTACCAACATAATCCGCCGATGAATTCGGCGTATTAAATTCCGGGTTCGCCTCGTCATCTAGACCGCTGTATTCTGGGTACGGGTTCTTTTGATATACAACTTCAACGGTGTGCAAACTCAGTTCGCGCTCTTCAATCTTAATACAATAATCGTCGCCCAGCGTGTTGCACTTATTAGGCAGCACCAATCGGTAGGTGCATCCAGCGCCGATTGTAAGCTCGCTGCCGCCCGCCGGGGTTTGGTCCGACACTCGGTCAAGAATGTACGTCCCGCTGGCAACGCTGAAATTCTGCGGAGGGGGTCCGTTGCGGACGCTTTTCGTTTTGTCGAATCCAATGCCGCCCCTTTCGTTGGTTTCGCAGTACTTGTGATTGTCGTCGGGCTCACACGTTTGATCTTCAAAGTTGAGTTCGACCGAAATCTGCTTCGGCATTGCGTATCGCCGTTCCCCCTGCGTTCCATAATCATGCGAGGTCGAACCACTCGGCGGGCATCGGTCGCACCATCCCGCCATTTTGTCATCGCCTGGCCAAATTGCTAAATTGACATCGGTTGAAAAATATTCGTTCAAAATCTCGGAAGCGCCAGACCAGACTTCAAGCGGTGCTTCGTTATGTGCGCGGCTTGTATGTGTGCCGCACGTATCGATATAGTCAAAGTTCCACGTAGATCGGTTCTTGTTGAACCGTCTATGCAATGATCCATACACACCATTGACCATAGAACCAAAATCACCCCACGGAAGCCACTTTGTCTCGCAAATCTCGCAATCTGCGTAGTCCCTTCCAGGGTCTATTTCATACCAATAAGAATTGCACGACGCTCTTCCCGTCCATACGTTTTCACCCAACAGGTCCACAAGATACGGTGACGCGACCCTAGTCATGGAGGAGTGTGGGCCATTCTCTTCAATAACATCATTCCTGCTTGCAAACAAATAACATCCCCCGCAGATGTAACCCGTATGGTTCCATTGGTCAATTATAGTTTTATTCTTACCGTTGCGGCACGCTGGCATCTGCACGTACCCCGGTCTCGGCACCCACTTCGCAAGACTCCAATCCACATCGTCAAAACTGTCCGCAACACCAAACCCGTGAACGTACACTTTCGCGTCCGGCGACCCGGTCAGCAAATCCGCGTCGGTTGCATTCATTTCGCCCGTGATGATTACAAGATCATCTTTGGCCGCTTCATAGGCTGCCTTTGAGTTTCCGCCGTGATACTTGCAGCAACACGTATCCGGCCCGCCAATGATGTCAAGTTCTGGCTTAAACGCACGCCCACTAACGCGCCAATTGTCACTGGGATAGACCCCCAGTGCGAAGTCGTATCTTCGCGCCTGTTCAATAGTTGCGCCGGGATTTTCGAGCAAGACGCGCGGATGCAGTTGCTCAACGCAACAATCAAGCCACATGTCATCGATGCCCTTCCAGTGAATGAAGTTGTGCGGCTGCATCTGAGACGTAACGCAATGATCACATCGGCAAGCCGGTCCAATCTCCGCTTCGCATGGGCAACACGAATAAACTTCATACGGTCGCGGATCTGATTCCTTCAGCGGATTGTTAAGGGTAATCGTACTGGTATCGATTTGCTTGCACCCGCCAAGATATGCGTTTTCTTCTTTGACTCGCGTGCGCGCTAATCCGCCAGTTACATCCTGATGCGCTTCCTTGACTTGGTCGCCATGTATTCGACAGCCCCGCAACCGACCGCTGAATTCCTGGCCGAGTCGCTTTGCCGCGCGAACTCTCCCGCCCTCCGGCGACAAATGCAGCGGAGGTTCTGGAAAATTTTCGTGCTGATCGCTAGGGGGAAGTTCCCCCGGTTCTGCATTCGGAGGGCTGGGGAATGTTTCGGAAGGGCCAAACAATCCCTGCCAGCCTATTTGATCAAAAAAGCCCATCTAGCAACTCCCGTCGTTCTGCCATGCGGGACCAGGATCGTAGCTTGCCCCGGTGTTGCCAAGATGCTCGTTATCATATACGCCTAAGCTAGTCGCATCGTGACCAATCGACTGATTGGCGTGATGGTTGAAGCCTACAATCGCATGGGCATTGATCGGTATTCCGCAAAACACCGCGCCAGAAGTTCCCTTCGGATCAATTCGCATGGCTGCAACCGGGCCGGGCGCAATGAGGTGCGGCGACAAATTCCAAAAAATACCACTCTCCCCAGTGTTGACATAAAATTTTGCAACGCTGCCATCATCATACGGTTCGCGGTCTTCCTCGGTCAATTCTTCGTAGTTCGCTGGTCGCCCTTGGTAACTTATCAAGCTACACGATGACGAATGCGATTTTCCGCTACCATGGTGATCCCATCCAGGGCAGGCTTTATCTACCCACACCATGTTATATCGATCAATAACTTTGCTCGGTGCCATTTGCAACAAGACCGCTGCCTGCTGGATGCCAAGCGCGTTTTTGCGTTCTTCGTTTTCGCGCTGCTTCCACAGGATGCGCACGCCATCAACTCCCGTCGCGCACGACCGCATTCCCTGAATCGATCCGTACTTTGATTCTTGCAGAACATCCGGCCCGTGTTCGTCGTTGTCCTCGATTACTTTTGACCACGCCGGCGCCACTTCGGCGAATTCGTGTTCAACGTCTTTCACGTCGAGCAAAACATGCGCGCAACCGCAAATGAGTGCGCGCCCCGTTGCCACATCTGCACCAGCGTCGAGCCCGACATGCTCGCGGCTGGCGCTGCCTTGGGCATACATTTCTGGATCAACTTCAATTACAACCCCAAGAATTGGGTCGCGCTCTGCACCAAATTCATACCGCCCGGTTGAACTTCTCGGGGACGCGCCCCCCATATTGGGGTCGAAGTTGTTCATCCTGGGGCGCTCAGCCTTTAGCACAATGTTGCCCGACCTCCGGTGACGCTGCGTCCCGCTGTTGCCGCCGTAACAATCCATCAACCCAACAATCGACCCAACACCAAGCGCGATCGGTTTGCCGCCGTTTTGCGTAGCCTCAAGCGCCGAATCAATTGCCCCAAACTTAGACCGGTCAACGATGAAATCGGCAACAACTCCGCGATTGTCAAACGCGGTTGGTCGTGTGATATTTTCAAGACGCTTTTGCGAATTCTGCAGCGCAGTCACTGCATCAATGAGCCAGTTCCAGGTGTGCGCTGGAAAGCCGTCCATTTTCTCGCCGATGTTGAAGCGATGTGGTTTCATTTTTTCGCCTTACGGAATATTCAAAGCGCCGAAGTTGCCGCGCTTTGTGACGGTCGCACTAAACACGCCCGCCGGGTTGGGATAGTTCAGCGTTATATCTGGCCACTCTTCAAACCCTATATCAGGGTTTGCCGGAAGCCCCTGCACAACGACATGCCGACCAGGGTAGATCATTGTCCAAACCAGATCGTGCCCCGTGTTCATTGTCACCGACAAATTTTGCACGCCTTTCCGGTGGATCGTATGGGTTATTATCGGTTTATAAGCAAATCCAAAGGTGACCAGCGTTTCGGTGTTTGACAAGATTGAACTTGTCGCCTCAACCAGTCGCATCGTTCCAATTCGCGCGCCATTAAAACCGGCGTTGTTCAACTTCCCGCAAAGGTCGCGAACGCTTTGACGATATGCAGCATTGACATTGGCGGTCTTCATTGGAAAACTGATTCGATCCGTAATCGGCGGAACTTCCAACGTCATGCCGCGCACGTCCCAGCCCCACCCATTTGGCTGCACGTTGATCAGGTTGCCAACCGTGAACCCAAGACCTTCGTTGGCGTTTTGGGCATCTCGATCAAGGAAGGTGTCGCCCTTCTGAGAAAACGCAACGTCGAAAAATTGCGGGCTTGCGCGATACGCAAAAACGTTTTCTTTCGTTCGCGCAACGTCTTCTTCCGGTTCAAGCTCATCGACCGCCGTCGGTCTTCCGGGCAATTCCGTAGTCATCGGCGTGAGCTTTTGCCCTTCGCGCCCGCCCTCGAAAGATACCGTCACTCTCCAAGCAAAAGAGCAAAGTTGCTCAAGCGCGCAGTCTTTTATTGGCGGCCACGCCGGGACGGTATCATGTGCCCTTTGCAGGCACTCATTCCCTGCCGTCACGCGACCAAGATCGCTTCGGTCGTCTGTCTCGATGTAATACGTCTCACTTGGTGACGTAACCGAATCGTTGTGTATTTCTTCAAGTATGGTATAGGTTGTCGTCATGATTATTTTGGGGCTCCTACAACTGGCGGCAAGTTGTCTATGCCTTCCGTGGTCGCTTCCTGTTCTTTAAGTTGCTTTTCCAGCAGCGCATTTTGCTTTTCCATGAGCGTGGTCAAGTCCCCGATGCCTTCGATCCAACTTTGCGCAAGCTTCTCGATATATGCATTGCGTTCAGCAAGCGACATACGCTCGCCTCTTGGTATCGTGTGACTTTCAACCCACTCGCCCGATTCCGTTTGAATGTGACCACGGTCCGTCAGTCGCCGCGCATAATAACGCGCCATCGCTTCTGGATTTTTTCCGAGAGTCTCAAACCCGAATTGGGGGTACCTTGCCAGAGGGCTGTACTGGTTCCACATGAAGCCCAACTGTTCCTGAGGGATTTGGAGAAACTCGTCCGACTTACGCAATGCAGAAAAATACTGCTTGTGAATTGCCCGGATCAACAATTGATTGGCGCCAGCGTCAGAAGTGTAAACTGTTTCCTCCGCTATCTCAGCCCTTTCAAGCGCCGTACGCGCGCGAAAATTCAGTTCCTCTTTTGCTCGCATCTCTGCCATGGAAACCTTAGATGAGTCCGTTCCAGTGCGCGCCCTTGCTTCTCGATTTATCCTATAGATATCTTGTATGTTGTACTTCCCTTCTTCGGCTGGCATCAAGGCGCCTTTCATCCATCGGTACGCCTTCCAGACTTCTTTGTTTTCCTTTATTAGATCGCGGCGCTGTTCTTCTGTCATGCCTTCCAGCGCTCGCGTGCCGCCGACCATACCCCTGCCCGCAAGCTCGGGCTTGCTGGCAATAAATTCGCCGTAGGATTTCATTGCGTCCGCAATGCCCGCTTCCTTTGCTGTTTTTGGCGCAAGCACGGCAAGAATGGCGGCAGACTCTTCGATACCCGCGCCCGCCTGAACTGCACCTTCAGCCACCTTTGGAAGATGTCGCGCCATCATCTCCGCATTGAATGGCGACTTCTCAGCGGATGCCATCAAAATATTCAGCGCTTCCATGCCGGTCAGATTGTCGGGCCTTGGCGCCGCCGGATCGTTAAAGAGAAGCGGCATTTTCCCGGCAATATTCGCGGACGCCATCGGGTCCATTGTATGCTGGAACTGCGCCAGGCGCCCGATAGTTCCCAGCGGGATGCCTTCCGACTGTCCCTTGAAAACAAGATCCTGCGCAACTGCCAGCGGTACGCCAGACTCCTGCGCAATAAGTTCCGCATGTTCCATCATAGCGGGAAGCCTCACGCGCTGCGTTGCGATTTGGTTCAAAGCCGCTTCGCTTTCCTTGAGGCTTTTGACAATTTCAATCGACTTTTCGTGAAAGTCTGTCAACTCTTTCATATACGCTTGAAGCAGCTTGCCCGCATTCGCTAACCCGAGACCATACGCAACGATTGCTTCAACGTTGAAGGCGCCGCTCAATTTGTTCCCCAGCTTGTCACCCTCCTTTCCCGTCTCAGCCAACTTAGATTTTGCGCCGTCAAGTTTTTTATTATATGTAACTATCTCTTGCGAAATCTGGCGCAATCGTTTCTTGTACGTTTCGGCGTCGAGCTTCCCGCTTTTGAACACGGTTGCCGCCTCGCGTTTTAGCCGGGCAAACTTTTCCGGCATCGTCTCAACTTGTCGGCTGATTCGCTCCGCTGCCTTTTCAAACCCTTTAGCCTCGCGCGCCGATTCCTTCATTGCGCGCTCAAGGTCTTTTTGCGCCTGCTTTGCTTGTCGCTGCGCAGAAAGCAATTGCCCGGCATCGCCAGCTATCGCAAAATGTACGCCACCAGTTTCGACCATGGTTCAATTTCCTTGTGCCAACAATCGCAAATCTGCCATCGTCGGCGCGTAGCTCTTATTTAATCCGTCCCGCCATTGGACGTGAGCGCACCATCTCGGTTGTAACCAGTTTTTTTTTGATACAAGTCGTCAAACGTTGGCTGGTCGATCAACGCAAGCAACACGTCGACCGGCCCAATGTCTGATTGCATCAATCCAAGCGCACTAATTTCAATAGGTGTTAAATCGTAATTGACTGCAAGTACTTCGCACGCAAGCGGAAGCGCGTCAACCATCGTCAAAGACACTTGTGCAATTTCGTCGCCTTCGACGCCTTCGATGCTTCGCGCGATCTCTGCAACTTGATGATCCGAAAACTGTTCGCAAATTTCCCAGAGTCGTTGGTACTTCGGAACAATTTCGGACGCTTCCCATTCGCCGGTCTGAAAGTTTAGCTGAAACGCTGCGGGCAATGCGATTTGCTGCGCGGGCGGATCGACCGAAGTCCACTGGCGCGCAATCGGCACAAGCCAGTCGTTGCCGTCGCCAAGTGTAACCAGGTGCCCGCGCATGGCATCCTTGCGCAGTCGCTCCTTCGGCGTCGGCCTGTCGTCGTCCGTGAAATATCCAATCGACAACCCGTTGCCGATGTCGATCCAATTTTGCCTATCTGGAACATACGCAAACTGCGCTTCGCCCAACAACGCACCATCGCAAAACAGCATGCCTTCGCGGCATGGTGCTTGCGACAGATTCAATATGGGGTCAAGGTTCCAATCTTTGAGCATGTCGTCATTGATCGGATTACTTTGGCCCTTCTTCAGATACAGGAATCCCGCCATCAGTCGCACTCTCTTTGGCTCGTTGTTCTGTTAGTAATTGGAACGCTTCAAGCGGCGTTGATTTCGCTGCCTTCTTTTGCGATGCAGCATCAAGCGCATCGGCGAAGCACTCAGGAAATCCACCGCGTGCAAAAACTTCTCTTGCTTTCTTTTGGTCGCTTGTCATGTTGTCACCTTATGCGGGCATGGCTGCGGCTGTCGAAATCACCAAAGGCGCGGTCGTGGTCGACACATCTTCGCGAGTGGTGATCGTCACTTCCAACTCATCCGCGCCGCCTGAGCCGGTCAGGTTCGTTGCGTATGCGATGCCAGTCACGCCCACAGTGATACCGGTTGAGCCCGATGCAAATACGCCATCGGGTTCACGCTTAGCAAATCGGAACACGGTGTTTGTGCTAGTACACGGCACGCCTGTATTTGCGTTGCTGTCCATGTCGTCAATCAGCGTTGGATCGGTCAGCGTGAAAGTAACAGTCGGCTGAATTTTTGTGACTCGCACAATCGTCGGCCAGATCGTACCGTTGGCAATCGTCGGCTTGACGATTTGCACGCCAAAGTTGATTGTCACGTTGCTGATTGCGGTCGTTTCAAAACCAAGCACCTTGCACTTGTAAAGACCAAACATTTCGTCGCTTGTTAGGGTCGCCGCTGCGGGCATCGCAGTGCCCCAAGTAATTGCAACCGGCGCGTTTGTTCCATCCGAAACAGCATGACAAACAAAAGAACAAGTCGCATTCCCCGCAGCGTCAGCGCTTAGCGAATTCAGAATTATGTGACCATCTTTGACGCTTGCGCGAAAGCCGGTCGCCGGATTGTTTCTTCCCGCTGGTCCGCAGTTGTCCAGTTGGTGCGTGTAATGCGCAAGCCCCAGCTTTCCAGATGTGTTGGCCCCGGTTCCTGCCGACTTGAGGCAATGGCCATTCAAGCCAATCTGCGACAACGCGCGACCGACTGCTTCGGTCGAAAACTGAAGCGTCGGTTCCTGTCTTGCGCAAGCCTGAATTTGATCATAGGCTTTCGACGTTTGCGCTGTGACGAGAGTCGTTGCCCAATCAATCGTTTTGTCGCTTACCCCAGTGAACCCGTTCGCCGGCGCGGCTGTTGCGTCGGAGGTGTCGATGATCACGGAATCATTTATGAACTCTGCCATGATGGTACCCTTGTTAAAATGTCGCGCGGCTGTTGCTTGGCAACGGCAGGTGCGGGCTACCTCGCTGGTTGATCAATTCCAGGTTGCGCCAAACCACAAACCGCGCGACGGTTTCATTTTGTAATCGTCGCACGAAACGTAACTTTTTTTCCTACTTTCACAAAACCCTCACGAATCGACTTGCGCAACATTGTTTGCAGCGCCCGAACGTCGCGACCAGTTACCGCGCGAAACTCTTCGCGCATGTCGATTGGCAACCGACTGCCTTTTGTCTTCGGTCGAAAGTTCAACTTTCTCGGTCCTGCAATTTTCACGCTTTGCTTGTTCGATGTTGCGCGTGCAGTAATGTTTCCCGAACTGGCTCGGCTTCGCGCGTCGCCCGTGTAGACTAATTTAAATCGACCGCCGTCTGCGGATGCTGGGTCTTTTCGCTTTGCTCGCTTCCAAGCTTCGGTTCTTTCTCGAAATCCGTAAACGTGTTGGCGCGCGTCAAACCGTCGCGGCATGATCGCTTGGCGCCAATGCAAGCCGACTTGATACATTGCCGGTTTCAAAATCTCTTGCGCCCACTGGCGTTTCCCCATGCCAAGCGCGCCCTTCGTGGTGACTTTGATTTTCAAAAAGTTCATCAACTAAGCCCCCACGAAAATAGAATTTCGCATTCGTGCAAGTCGCCGTTCACCGGGAACATTGCGCGCCCGTTGTGCCTGGGTGGCGCAGTCATGTTTGCCGACTGCAACCAATCGAGCCCGTCATTGATTCGCGTATAAACAAACACGTCGTCGATGACATCGCCAAGCGCGTTCTTCAAAAACCGCTCGACCTCCGGCATATCGTCGCGATCTTCGTCCGAAACAACACGCCGGAAAACCATCGACGTATTTCCTGACGACCGAATTGTTCCGCTCGACAGATTGACGACATAAGGTTGATCGTCTGGTGCATAGAGCAACGCACCCGCTGACAAATGTGAATGATCGTGCTTACTTTTGGCATCGCCACCAAGCAGCGGTTTCGGCCAATAATCGCTGAAGACGTGCGCCTGCGCATCGGCCGCGCTTGCTGTACCGGTCAACGATTGAAACGACGCCGAATTTGCAAGCGCCTCCGCAAGCCGGTCTTCCGCTTTCGTCAAACAGTTTGTGCCGGTTGTTACTTCCATTTATCTCAACGTCGGTGCTTGGTCTTGTGATATCTGTTCGCGCACCAGGTGCAATGTCACTTGGTGTTTCGATTGCGTTTGCCACCGGTCAACCGCCCAAACTTCGCCATCAATCTTGATTGTCGAACTCAAAAGCGGCGCGTGCGGAAGCTCGCCTTTCGTTGTTCCAAAAATCGCCAAGAACTGCCTGCGCGCTCGCTTTGAGAAACCGCCGAATTCAAGACTTTCTTCGTCAACGTCAATCGATCCCAGCACGCCGCGCAACTCGATCCAATCGCCAAGCGTATCGTCAAGATACTGCACGACGCTGCCAAGCTCGGCGCGCAAATACGCCGGGCTAATGTCTGACATACATCCTTCAAGAAAGGTCACAAAGTCCGCCCTTGATTCCGTCAACGATCCATTCAGTTGTTACGCCTGCCTTCAATGTGATCTGCGCAACTTCGTCGCCCGCTTCACCGATGCCGGGAAGCGTTCGCTTCAACGTAACAGTCGACGACATCGATGCAGCTTTTTTTGGTTTGATAACTTTTGCTTCGGTCGTTTCAAGTTTCATTTTGTTCGCTCCAAGGAAAGAAGTGCGCCGCGCAAATGAATGCGCGACGCACTCAATCGATTTAGACGCTGGTTAGCAAGTACCCACAATTTGGGTAGATCAGCTTCGAGCCAACTTCAAACCGGCGGCGAATGATTTCGCTGCGGGTCTGCGGCTCAGGATACGACTCAACGCGACCATCAATCGCGCTGCCGTCGCCGGTCCAATGGAACGTGCGACCAAGTCCGGGTTCGCGAATGTCGTTGCCCGTGGCAAGCTTCGCAACCATAACTTTATCAGTGTCCCAAAGGTGCGCAATTGTGCGCGACTGCGCTTCGTTGGCAGTGTTCTTTGCACCGCCTGCAACAATAACCTTTTCAACATCGAAAAAGTTGGCGACTTGTTGCAGCGTAACCGAACCGGCCATTGTGCTTGAACCAGCGCCAGAACTTGCAACGCGATCACGGAATTGCGCCGTGTTGATCAGGTCGCGAAGTTTGAACCAGTTCAAGATTACGGCATTCGGAACCAACCCGGTGTTGTTCCACACGCCGCGAACAGCGGTATCTACATCGTCAAACGGTGTTGCGTTCGCCGATGAACTCCAGGCATTCGACACGGCAGACGCATTTGAGTTGCCAGACGCAAAAGTTGTCGTATTGAAAACCATTGCGGCAATATCGATTTCCAGATTCTGCAAAACGAAATGTTGAGCGCGTGCAGCGGCAACCATTTCGGCATCGACGAAATCGGTATACAAAGCAGACTCGCGCTCATCAACCGGTTCTTCCCAACCTTTTTCTTCGGTCGTAAAAGAGTCTTCGGTGAATTCCCACTCGCCGCGTTTATACGGTCCGCCGGGTTTGCGCGAAGTGTCTTTGATCTGGAGCAATTGCTCCAGCGAAACCTTTCCAAACTTGCCTGATTGTTTTGCAACGTCAAACGTCGGCAAAACTTCCAAGCCGATATAGCCTGCGCGTTGCGCTGCAAGATTGATCTCTTCAAGAGATCCTGCAAGCTCCGGTCGCAGACTGCCAAGGGCAGCAGATGGAGTTGGCATTTTTTATCTCCTTTTGTTTTTGTTGTGCGACCTAGTATCGCAGTACTTCGATGTAGTCACCGTCAGCGCCTGCCGCTTCCATTGCCATTCCAAAAACAGCACCAGAAGAAGTGGTTCCGACTTTCCCAGACGCAGCGCCGTAAACTAAAGCGAACGCTGCAACTGCGCCGTCAGCCGTACAGGTAACAGTTCCCTGCTTGTTGCGGGTAGCAATCGCTTTCATGTTCACATCATCAGCAGCGGTACTTCGACCGGTTGTCACTCCGATTTCATTATCGGCATCGCTGGACCCAACGCCCGCGAGCGCTAACTTGCCTCCGGTGATCTTCACGCGAAGATAGGCAGCAATGGCGGCGCCCGGTACGAAATCCCGGTAGCCGGGATCGACGTGTGCAATCGACATAGTGTTTCCTTTCTAAATTTTTCTAGTGACCAAAAACACTTTTCAGCGATTTGGGTCTGTTCGGATTGATCGCATCCAGCAGTTCCGGTTGCCGCTTGGCAACAGCCTTTGCAGCCTCCAGTCGACTGGCGCCTTTGCTTGTTGCGTTTTCGATTGCTGCGTTGTACTGATCATAGGCATCAGCGGCAGACAACTGCACAACTTCAGCATCAGCGGCAGCGTTGCCAAGCGGAGTCGTTGCCGGAACAACTGGCGCGGCGTGCGCGGCAGCGGCTTTTTCGGCTTGCTTCTCGGCGTCGGCTTTTTCCTTTTCGAGTTGTTCGGCTCGTTCGCTTTGGTAAGCGATGAACCGAACCATTGCATCTTGCAACGTCACTTCGTCCGAAGCGCAGTCAACCAAAAAGGTTGCGGGCGCCCCTGGCAATGCGGCCTTGAGATCAGCGATACTCGCGGCCTGTGGTTCTTGAGCAACGTCAGACATGTTTGCTCCTTCCGTATAAGAGTGGGATTGAATTGCAGCGATCAGTCGCGACCGCGCGTCTTCTTCAGTGCCGATTGCGTCAATCAGTTTCAGACTGATTGCATCCGCTCCGACATGCACCCGCCCGTCTGCGAGTGACTTGACAGCGCCAGCCGAAAGATTTCGACCGCTTGCGACTGCCTCAACGAATAGCTTGCCGAAGGAATCAACGCGCTGTTGAATTTCGTCAAGCATGTCTTCAGTGATTTCCGTGCCCGGTGTCCCGGCGCCTTTCATGTCGCCAAACTTGACGACATGCACTTGCACGCCTTCGTCCTCTGCGCGTTTGCTCACGTCGGTGACGACAGTGAAAACGCCAATCGAACCAACCAGCGACGTGCGGCTTGCCGTGATTTCTGTTGCTTGACTTGCTTGCAAATATGCTGCGCTTCCCGCAAGCCCAGAAACGTAGGCATGGACCGGAACACGTTTGGCAGCGGCTGCAATTTCGTCGGCAAGTTCGAACGCGCCCGAAACCGTGCCGCCCGGCGAATCAATCGAAAGCAAGATTCCTTCGGTGCGATTGTCGGCAAGTGCGGCGCGAATCTGCCGGCGCGCGATCACGGTGCTTGTGCCGCCTGCCATGGAACTGGCTTGCTTCATCAAGGTGCCATCAAGCGAAATCACCGCAATGCCGTCTTCGTCAACAATGACCGAGTCAGATTCTTGCGCGATTGCAATCTTGTCGAGCGTTCCAAGTGTCGCAGCATACGCGGAAGCGGTTGCGCGCAAGCCTTGAAACTGGTCTTCGGTCATCGCCCAAACTCCAAAGTATTGGTCGATGTAACTTGCGGATGCGATATGCTCCGGCAAATCAGTCGGTTTGATCAGCGGGTTTTGCATTGTTGCTTTCCTCTGTTTCGTCGGTCTGAACTGCTACGGATTCGCTCAACGTCGTTGCCGCCGTCACGCCTTGGGGCGTCGGCAATGGTGCAAGGTCGCGCCATTGAACGGCGTCGGCACCAGCAAGCCCAAACTTGTCGTTGATTTCTGTTGCCTGATTTAGGGCAAGGTCGATCACAAAAGCGCGATCGGCAATCGTTTCGGCGGCAATGTCTTTGTGCTGCGCGCCGCGACGTGCGCAACGTCGTCGCGGACTTGTCAGCATGTTTGCTTCGGCAATCAGATCGGCGGTCGCGTCCTTGGTTGGCTCGATGTAAGGCCACTCAGGGGTTCGCCATTCGAACGTGTCGAACCGCACGCGGCTTCTTCCGCTCCGACCGGTTGCCAATGCCTTTGAAAGCGCGGCGTCGTCAGAGGCCCAATATCGCATCTTGAAGGCAATATATGGATTGTGCCAACTTCGAATCAATTGCTTTTGATTCGCTCGGAAGATCATCCGCGCTTGATCGACTGCGCCACGGTATCCCGAAAAGTTTGTTTCGCTAGCATCCATCAAAGTCAAAACCAACGGCATCCCCAGATTGATACCGACAAACGTCAAAATCAATTTCGTGTGCGGGAAGAATTCCGCGTTCGGAATGTTCGGAGTCCATCCGCTGATCGTCTCGCCTTTGAGCCCGGTCAACTCGGTTGCCGGTCCGACTCCGATCAACTGCCGCGTCTCGCCGTCATCAGATACATCAGTCCCAACGCCCATCGTCGAGCCGTACAACGTCGGATCAAAGTCGACGCCGCGCTGACGCAACAGGAAAATCAAACTGCTTTGTTGCTGCTTGATCAGTTGCGCAAACTGAACGTCGTCGTGCATCCCCGAGTAATCAAAGATTGGCGCATATGCCGTGATGCCGCGCGTCTGGGTTGGTCGCTTTGGAAAATACGAATGAAATACCAGCGGCAAACCGTCCGCATTGAAAGCTTCGAACCGTTGCAAATCACCTTTCAACACTTGATCAAAAGGATCGATTCGGTCTTTTGTGAACCAGTACGCCAGACGCTCGCGAAGCGGGCCAAGCTCAACGCCGTGTACGATGTTTTCTTTGACTTGCTTGCTTCGACTTGGTTGCCTGCATCGATGCGATTCAATCAACTGCACGGTGCCATCTTGCAGCGGCAATCCGAACATGTCGCCCGAAACCAGCATTGCGCGCAAAACCATGCGTTCCATCTCAGCAAAAACAAATTGCCCGGACGCATCGCATGCTTTTGGGTTTTGCGAATCCTCAAGCCAACGCTGCGCAAGCCGGTCGTCAAGCTTGTCGTCGCCCGTGTTTGGTTGAAACGTGAAACCATCTTGCACGGTGTTGATCACTGCGCGATCAGTGATCGAACCAAGGACCACGTCGTTGCGATAAAGTTCTTCAGCAAGCTCCGCCATCCAAAGGTAATCGGCTTCGCTTCGATAATGGTAATCTGCGTTGGCGCCGCTTGACGGTATGCCGGGCCTGCGCGGTCGAAACTTCGTGGAACGCTTTGCGGCTTTGTAATCCATCTGCGAATCTACAAAGCTTGATTGCACGTTTTTCCGCTGATGCCCGTACATCAATCGTACCGCCAATTCTCTTGAGGTGTGTGCTGCACTGACGCATTCCGTTGCAGTCGCGAGAAATACCACGCTTCAGCCGCACGAAGTTGATCTTGCAGAATGCGCGGTTCGACTTCGACCGCCTCGCCTTTGCCCGCTGAGTCGACGCGGCGCAGCGGACGCATCAGCAGCGCGCGAACAACTTGTATAAACGTTGACGCTTTCGCGGTGCTGTCGGTCAGATCGTAGTCAACGTTTTCCAGATACAGCGACCACAAATCTTCTGTCGAATGTTGCGCAGATACGTCTGCCATGTTTGACAATATACGCACGCGCGAAGAGATTGCTGCACAAAAAAAGCGGCAACCAGATTGCCGCAGTTGCCGCAAATAAAAAAGCGGACTGCCAAGGCAGCGCCTAGACAGCCCGCCACCTTCAGCCAAAAAGGTGAACCACGAAAAACCAAATGGTCCAAACACCGGCGAACCACGCGCGCGGGACGCACCCAAAAAGAAGCATGTCGGCTATTCGCTCCGCTTGTTTATTCTGCATTGCCGCCAAAAACATCGCGAACACGCAAACCGCGTTGCTGGCAACTGCCGCCCACAAGACGACTTGACCCAACTCAAATCCATACAATATACTTGAAATGCTCACGCCAAATTCCTTTCGTGGCTGAAAGTTCTGTTTTGCTTGAGCGCAGTCGCGCGGCTGGTTCA
>VTLG01007139.1_pt1 | contig 20197 bp, 13 predicted proteins | sample 4694571 | NCBI WGS metagenome assembly VTLG01 (sample SAMN12604809, study PRJNA352737) | marine metagenome | biome: ENVO:00000447; feature: ENVO:00000209|ENVO:00000569|ENVO:01000036; material: ENVO:00002151; isolation source: viral sequences binned using virsorter ... | reverse complement strand
TACCTTTACCATCTTTATTACCAGTGGTCAAGCCAAAAGTGGCCAGTGCACCAGTAAACACGCTAGCCACGAACGTGATATCTGAGTTACCAGATTTCTTAATCATGGGTAGTTCAACATAGTTGAGGGTGATGATAAAGCCAGACCAAACTACTACGCCAAGTCTGACGAATGTTCCAAGGATCTGGATTTGAGCTTCTTGGTCCTCTATTCCGTCTTTGAGTTTTTTGAGGAGTCCTTTTTTTTCTTCCGGTTTTCCTTCCATTTATTGACTTTAGCTTGTAGTTGTTTCTGAACCTTCTTCTTAATAGGTTCAAATAAAGATTGAGTAACAGTAGTTGTTGTTACTGCGATCACAGCTGTAGTTACAGCAGTCACCACGACCGCCGTTTCAGGAATTGGCATCTTTATATCGATGACAGGTATCCTTAAACTCGGCGGTTCAGGTTGCTCAGTCTTCTCTTCCTTCTCCGTCTTAACCCCCTCAGGAGCCTCTAGATCGCTCGGAGGGATGATCATAGGCTTGTATGCCGGAACATCCGGTACAGGCTGCTTCAGAGTCATCCTGGGTAGGTCTAAGGCTTTAGGAAGGTTAGGAGTTGGAAGATAGATACTAGCTCCAGGGAACTCCGGCACCTGCTGTCGGGGTTTTCTGTTCGTTTACACCATTCTCTACTAGTTGTTCAATTTGAGCAACAGAAGGATTACTGTTATCAGCTGTATTAAGTTCACCGATTCGTGCTTTTACCCAACCTAATACAGTAGCTTCAGTTAGATCAGCATAAGGTACAAGAGTACCTGGTTTTGGTAGGTCTACTGAACCAGTAGCTCTAAATTTATAAGTACCATCTTCACCATTAACGCGATAGATAGCTTTTCTTACGTACCCATCAGCTAATTCGCGCTCAAGGGTATTGATTTGCCAAGTTTTCGTTGCCATTTTAATAAAAGGTTGTGTTTTTAAGTGGGTTCAGTGGGCCAAGTGACAGAATCCCTAATTAAGATTCCTTCTTCATCAAGTCTTGGATTAGCTGATCCTGGTAGATCTCTTAATGCTTGTCTATATGTTTTCCATGCATCAGACATGGTTACATCAGAATTAGCTCTCCAATCAGATTGTCTAAGTTGAAAGTCTCTATGCCTTCTTAATACATCTTTAGCTTCTTGTGCTTCTAGTCTAGTACGTTCTGCAGCTATCTCTGAAGCTGTAGGTTGAGTTCTAGAATCACTCCAAGTAATGTTACATATATTCTCTGATGTGCTTTCATAAACAGCACATTTAGCTTTAGGTACCAGAGAACGTAGTACCTGAAAAGTTGAGATACTCATGGTTCGATTTCAATGACTGTCATTACGGATTTAGCATTATTATCACCCCAAATCACATTTCCAGAATCTCCTCCACCGTCTCTACATTGACATGAGAAAGTGATTGCTTGTCCTGCTGTATGGGCTTGATCCCAATACCAAGTTAAACATGGATTATTAAAGGTGTCGTTTGACAATCCATTTACTCTAAATCTTGGTGTAACACTACCTAAACCATCACTTATCCGGAAGTTGGCTTCCATATCATGACATACTAACCTAATAGCAGATACAATGATTATTTTATGTGATGTACTAGATAGTACAGTCATCGTATTGTTTATAAATGTTTGGTAGTTACTATTAGAGTTAGCTTCTTCTCCTACGGATGTAGCGTATGTAGTTTGTAGAATACTAGAGGGCCATTTCTGTACTCCACTATTCTCGCCTGCTGCAAAATTTAAAGCCATTAGCCCACCTCCTGTAATGCCATTTTGTATTTTTTACCTGTACGGTTGTTTAACATAAAGATATCATCCTCACCTTCTTGTAACGTCCAATCACCCCATGTTCCGTCAACAGAGTTTGTACTTCCTTCATTAGAGAAGTGAGCGTCGTTAACATATAAATTCCTTACTCTATAAGAGCTTGTACCTATATCGTATGTGTTATTTGTCTGTGGGAACCAATGACCATCAGAAGATACAGCCCATCTATCAGATCCACCGTCATCTCTTAATACTATTCCACCAGATCCACCTTGGATGTACAACATATTACTGTGATGTTGTATTTTACCAGCTGTATCGCCAGTCCAGGTACCGTTAGCAAATCTTATATCATTATTTGCTTCTACATGGAATCCCGTACTTCGAGTCTCGACCTTCTTTGCATTATTATAATAGAGTTCTACGGCTGCATTAGCTCGACATGCGACTGCATTTTCAGCATTAGTTTTTAGTTCTACATCATAGCTATTTTGTGATTGAATTAAAATGCCAGCATTGCCAGTATTTCTAATAATTAAATCATGGGCAGATGTATTACTAATATAAGAATCTGAACCATCATGGAATATTTCAAATTCTTGTCCATCACCTAACCTTAATTTACCACTATCTGTATCCATATCAATGTTTCCAGTGTTACTTATTCCACCGGTAACATCTACTCCACTTGAGGTTGTACTAAGGCGTAATCCATCATTATGATATAATTCGACTGCACCATCTTTTATAAAGTTGGCCATCGTATCACTTCCACCTTGGAAAGTGACCTTTGTTCCATTAGTTACTAGTTCTAAGTTACCTGTTCCGCTGTCATTAATAATGCTATTTGATCCGTTATGGTATATCTGCAGATCTTGAGAATTTCCACATTGGAACTTATGATTATCATCAAGTCTTAGATTTCCATGTACCTGAGCACCAGTCGATTCTGTGTTGAATTTTTTACTATTGTCATAATATAATTCTACATCGCTAGAGACATCACATGCAATATAGGTATGCCCCATATTGGTGTTGTTGAATCTTAAAGTTTGTGAAGCAATATTCAAATTACCAGTAGTATTTACTAGCGCACTGTTAGTTCCATCATGGTAAAGTTTTAGATCATCTGAATTACCGAGACCAATACCAGAAGTTGTAGGCGAGCCATCAGCGAAATGTAGGTAACCACTTACAGTCCCTCCAGTGCTATGGGTATGGAATTTTTTACTATTATCATGATATAATTCTACTCCCCCATCTACAGTAAATACAGCCATATTTTCATTACTACCGGTGCCTAATATTTGAACACCTCCAGCTTGGCTTCTAACTTTTAAAGCACCTGTACCTGCATCATCTATCCAAGAGTTTGATCCATCATGGAAAAGTTGAAGATCATCTCCAGCACCTAGTTTAATCTTATTACTATCGTCAGCTAATTTAAGATCCCCAGTTACCTTAGCTCCTCCTGATTCTGTCTGTATCTTGAGATTATTATCATGATATAATTCTACCGACCCATTATGATTTATAGCTACTCCTTTTTCTCCTTGAGTAGCACTAAGAATCATTGAAGCAGAGTTATTACCTTCAACTTTTAAAGCGCCTGTACCGCTAGCACGTATAATAGAGTTCGATCCATCATGGAAGATTAATAGATCTTGTCCTGTTCCACACTGTAGTTTTCCATTGTCTTGTAGAAAAACACTACCAGCACTTTGTACGTCAACATGACCATGTACCTGTACGGATGTTGCGGTTGTCTCGAATTTCTTTACGTTATTATGGTATAAAGATACAGCAGCATTTTCAGTGAAACTTGCTTGAGTTTCTCCACCGTCGTTACTTTTTACAGTCAGTTGTGACGCATAGAGCTTTAATTCTCCAGTATTATTATCTATAATACTGTCCGTACCATCGTGATATATCTGTAAATCATCCCCAGTTCCAAGTAAAAGTTTATCATTATCTTGGAGATCTAGGTCATCATTAAAAGTTAATCCAGAGTTAAAAGTAACTGCACCAGTAAAAGTACCACCTGCGGCACTCATTACTGGAAAACCACCTGCTGTTGAGCCGTTATGTACGACAAGGGTTTCCTTATCGGTATCTACAGTAACTTCGCCTTCGGCTCCAGTGAAGCTACTGTGTTGTGACGTAGTTCCACGCCTTAATTTTAATAGTTTTGCCATTTTTATAGAGTACCGAAGTCGATTTGTAAGTTATTACCGCTAACAGTTCCAACCTCAGTGAGGTTTTTATCGTTGCAGTCTAGGTGACCACCTAATTCAGGTGTTGTATCTTCTACCATATCGTTAATACCAGCATCTGATATTCCTGTCCAAGAGCTTCCAGTGTAGTATTTAAGTAAATTGTTATTACTATCGTACCATAAATCACCTTCTGAAGGACTTCCAGGTGCTGAAGCGGCTATCTTATATTCATTTGCATAACGGTTTACATCTGCTATGGCTGCACCTACTGTATTAACATTACTAATGGAACCTCCAACAGTATTAACGTTAGCGATTGATCCTGATGTTGTATTGATATTAGCTATACTACCAGAACAATTGTCCATAGCAGTTACATTAGCTGATGTGGCTAACGTATTCATATCACTTACAATATCAGATGTAGCAAGCGTATTCATATCTGCTACAACATCAGCCGTAGCTAAAGTATTTAGATCAGCTACAACATCTGTTGTACCAAGTATAGCCATATCAGCTACACAATCTGCAGTACCAAGTATAGCCATATCAGCTATAGCTGCTGTAGTACCAAGTCTACCGATTTCAGTAACTTTATCTGCTACTGCATCTAAATCAGCTACAATAGCAGTTGTACCTAATGTATTAAGATCAGCTACAACATCTGTTGTGCCAAGAATTGCTAAGTCTGCTACAGCAGCAGCTGTACCAAGTCTTCCAATTTCTGTAGCTTTATCTGCACAAAGCTCAATACTATTACCTGTACCAGTGCTTATCGCATCTCCAATACTACCAAGGTCTTCTTGCCAGGTTATGTTACCTGAAACGATAGCAATATCGTCCATAACACTCTGACTAGGAGCTATTGCAGAGTAACCATCACCTGCTGAGCCATCATTAACCATCAATGCTTTGTTGGATGATGAGTCAAACCATAGGTCACCTACAACTAGAGAACTGCCATCAGGTCTTTGTGTTGGAGCACCAGTAGCTACTTGATAAGTATCTCCATAATGTTCAATAGCAGTTAAATTGGTATTACAATTAGTTACGCTTGCAATATTATTACCAACATTATTAATATTAACAATATTATCAGCAACAGTATCTATTTCACTAGTAGATTCGTTTAATTCTGCTGCAACAGTATTAACGTTTGCAATACTTCCTGCAACAGTATTAACATTAGCAATACTATTTGAAACCGTTGATACTTCAGTAGATTTCGGAACGAGTCTATGGAATGCATAAGTATGAGTAGTTGATGTTGTTTCTACAAGGAAACCCCAGCCAGCTTGATACGTTGTATTAGCCTCTAATCCGGTAATAATTACGTTAGTACCTGTACCAGCACCATTATTTATAGTGTGGGTAGTGTTTGAAGTTGTGGTGATAGCACTAGAGAGGGCTTTAACGCTAACAATAGTTCCAGCCCCATTATCGATATCGGGATTAGTGCTTGGAAAAGATGTTTCATTTGCAATAGGGAAAAATCCACCGACCTCATCAACAAGATCTACAATTCTATTATCAATTGCTTTAGTAGTTGCAATAAATGAATCACTATCTGACCATGACATCCCACTATTGATAGTTTCTGAGGTGTCCTGTCTATAGTAACGAGTATCTGATCCTGATGTAGTAAAGATAGTAGTATCATTTGCAGTATGAGCACTTGCTTCAGAACTAATAATAGTTACATCTTCATGTATTTTATCAAATTCTACTGCATTAGTTGCAATTTTAGCTGCTGTAACTGCGTTGTTTCCCAGTTTAGGGTTAGTTACAGCTTCATTTTGGATTTTATCTGTTAGTACAGAGTCACTTGATATCTTATCATGGTTAACTGCACCGTTAGCTATATGAGCATTATCAATAGAACCGTCTACATAATGATCTGAATCAATAGAATTAGCAGCTATCTTAACACCTGTAACGGCAGCATTTAGGATTTTAACTGTTTGTACAGAATCACTACTTAACTTATCATGATTAACTGAACCGTTAGCTATTTTACCTACAGTAACTGCATTAGTAGCTATTTTATCAGCTGTAACAGCACCGTCTTTTATTTTAGCTGTCTCTACTGCATTAGGAGCTAGCTGTCCTACATCTACAGCTAATGCGCCTATCTTACCATTTGTAACAGCTTGATTGCCTATCTTAGCTTCTATTACAGAATCACTAGCAAGTGAATCATGGTTAACTGAACCATTAAGAATTTTAGCATTATTGATAGCATCATCTGCTATCATGTCTCTACTAACAGTAGAGTTAGAACCTGTTACTACTATAGTTCCAGTTAAATCAGGAATCGTAACAGTACGATCTCCTGTAGGATTCTGTACAGTAAGAGTAGTTTCATGAGCATCATCTGCTGAACCTTCAAGAATAATATCTACCCCTTTACCTAACTCAAGATCTGCCATCATCTTACCACCAAGCGTACTTAGTGATTGAGAGTCAGATTCCTGTGCAATGTATAAGAGTTGTTTGAAGTTATCATTTAATTCAGTAGATCTTATTGTAGATCCTGAAACAAATGTAGAGTTAATTGGATCTTCTTTGGTGTCACGATATACAGAAACTATAGCACCTGAAGCTGGCTCAGCAGATGCTTTAAAAGTGATTCTAGTATTTCCTGTATCTAATTCGTAGTGGGTATCAAGGGTCTGTACTACGCCATTGACGGATACTTTAATATCAGTAGATTCAATGACTGCGAAAGAATATGAATAGGGACCGGATTGACCTGAACTCCCTACAATATAAGTATTTGATGTGACTGCCATAATTTATTTAGGGGTTCGTTGCATAATTAATAAGTCTTTCTTTCTGGTCTATTTCTGCTTTTCTTTCAGATGTAATACCTTGTTTAAGCATCCAATTTTTTTCTTCCTGTACTACAATTTTACGAGAAAGCTTAGAGTATTTAGGATCATTTATTAATTCAGCTTTAACACGTTTCTTATGTTGTTGGAAAATATTATAAACTATTGCATAAAAATCAGCTTTCTTAAGATCATAACCATTTCCTACTTTTAGTCCTGCATCTCTATATGCTTCTAGACTTTTTCGGAATGCCTCGCTACCTGCACCAGTCATGTAGTATTCTAAATCTGCACGTAAATCCTGACCTAATACGCCAGCACCTTTAGGTCCAGACATAGAGAGTAATCTTTGGAGCTCCGATGATTCTTTGGAATTTAATTCAATGCCATCTAGTTCACTTAAAACTTGAGGCATGTTAAAGTTCATTTCTTTTAACAGTTTTCTTATTTCATCATCATCTGTAGGTACTATAGCTATTGGGGCTAAAGTACTCCAAAGTTTTAATAAACCGTTTTCAGGTCCATATATTAATTCTTTACCACTACGATCTTTACTTATAACATCGTATTTACTTGGGACGAGTGACTTAAGTCCAGCATCGCTTTTAATAATCATCTCCCATAAAGTATTAGCTTCTTTTTGGGTACTATCTATTATTTCAGCAAATTCTCTAGATATAGATGAGAATGGTAAATGTGATCTAATAACTCGTGATAGGACATAATCAGTACTTCTTTGGCTACTAGCATATGGGTCCATTAATATAGATAAATCTCCTATACCAGATAACATAGATTGATCAACAATCATAGATGCTGCAATCCAAGTTAATTTTTGCCTCATATCGTCTGTAGCTTCTTCTCCTAGCACATCTTGATATGCAAAGACATTAGCTGTCATAGTTAATAGAGGGGCAAATACTTCAGGTAATGCCATGTTATCTATGAATGGTACATAAGTATTTCCGAATTTAAATGAGTTTGGTTGTATTTTATTAATCTTCCAAAGCTCACGTTGCTTAGCATCGTAAGGTAGTGTTCCTGTTATTGTACCGTTTGCAGCAGCAAAGAGTCCCATAAGTACGAGAGTATCTCCCATAGCCATACGGCCTCTCATGAGAGCAGCTTCTTGAGCTACTTCATTTGCTTGTAAACCATACTTATCTAATAATAGTTGAGAAGGAGCTTTACCTGTTGCAGTTGGTTGGGCAACAATATCATGCCATTTATCTCTAAAACGATTGATTGAGGTATGTTGAAAAACTAAATCAAGGTAATTGAAACCTGGTCTAACAAGAGGGAAGAATAATTTCATTCCAGGTATGTTAGCAATACTTTCAAACCCTTTAAAGTTCTCTTCCAAACCTTTTGTCATAGCAGCTTCATCACCTGCCATAGATGCAGCTTTATCTTTAACTACATAGAAACCATCTCTATTCTTATCAAATATTTGATTACGGAATCCTTCTTCTGATTCAGCTACAAACTTTTTCAGATCATTAGGATTAACACCTTTTTCTAGAGCATCTAGACCTGCTTTCAAGGCCATACGTTGACGGCCAATCAAGGTTCTAGCGAAAGCATCGCCAGCTCCCATTGCATTTTGAGAGTATTTAACCCAAGGATTAGTATTAAAATCAACAACACGGTCTAAATGACCATAAGCAGCTTGCTGTACTGGAGATCCATATTTTTCATAATAAGGAGCTAAGAATTTCCACTCTTGTAGATCAGCTTCGAAGTCATACTTCTGATGATAATCAAGATTCTTTTTACTAATACCTAATTCCCAGTTACGTCTAGCCATTTGCCAAGATTCACCCCAGCCTCTAGCCATGGATTGAATTTGAACAACTGCTAAAGCAGCTTGTTTCTCATTCATATCAATCCATGGTAATCTTGTACCAACTAACGCTTGGAAAGGACGCATAATAGCTACAGTATTAGTACCAAGAACAGCCTTTCTGATAGTTTTTAAGCCACCTAAGATAGAATTAAAGAAGGTTCCTTGTAGTTGCATACGGGCCATACCCTTAATATGCACATCATCCATCCTACCGCCACGCCATTTAGCCTTTAAGAACTCATGGATATGGTCCATAGTACGAACATGACCATCAGATAGTTGATTTAACTCGAATAACGCTGCTAAATCCTCCCATCTATCTGCTTTTTTTAGCATTCTGGCTTGTTCAATGAACTCATCTATCTCTCCGTCAAGTTGATTTAAACGTTTTTTGCTTTGTTCTGCTATGGTTTTAGGTAGTTTAAACCCCCAATTCTGTGCTTGGCCGTCTAAACCCCACATCATGCCCATCTTTTTGTTCTCTTTTAGGAGAACTTTCATAGCATCAAATAGCATATCAGCTTGTCTACCTACATGAACACCATCTTGGATGCTTCTAGCGCCTGTGGCTATATCTGATACTAGTCTAGCTAAGGATCTAAGAACTAAAACATTAGCCCCTTTAATTGCAGGAGTAGTTGTAACTATTGCCTGCCCATCATCCATATAGACACGTTTATTATTAGGGTCTTTTAAGGCTTCTCCAAAAGTTTTAGCTAAATCTTTACCTCCTTTACCTTGTACAGCATCATCTAATGCATCAAATAAAGGATCAGATTGTTTAATTATAAGAGATCTGATATCTTTCCAGTCTAATCTATTATCAAGATCTTTGAACGCTAAATCAGCTACATCATCTGCAACCTCTTGAACGTAGTCTCTGATACTAGCATTTCCACGAGCGATAGCTCTAATCTGAGATTCAGAAGCGATAGGAGTGTAACTTTTACCATCTCCACCTTGCTTTATATCTGTTAAACTTTCTTGTACATTCTGACGTACAAGACCTTTACGGTATGTAGCTCTTTCAGGTCCATTGAATTGTTCAGGGTTTACAAAAGGAGAAAGTTTTCTCTTTTGAGCTACTTCTGCGGAACTGATATAAGCATTCTGATCCCATATATCTCCTTCAGCTTTACCTCTTTCAATAGCTAGAGTTTCCAACTCCTGCTTAGTAGCCGCATCTGTAAGAGGATCATCATATCGTAGATTATTTTCTTCTGAGGAGTGTTTAAAAACGTATTCTCGCCAACGATCCGCACGGCCGATACCATCGCCATTGACGTAATCCTGAGCAGCCATCTCAGTAGCAGAGATTTCATCTGCTCTAAGGTTTTCAGCAAGGTCTTCTTGGTAGACTTTGTTAGCATTAGCACGTGCTTCATCAACGTTTCTACCAGCCTTGATATCATCTGCATATCTCCATATACCTTTACCAAATGCTCCTATAACATGGCCTACGTGGTTCATCCCGCCACCAGCTGTAACAGTTTTAATCCGAGCTAACCAAGGGTTATCTTCAGGTCTAACTGCTAAAGCATTCATGATATCTGGTGCTAACCAGGGTACATACTCGCTTGCTAAGTTTGCTATATTACCTGCTTCTGAGCTGCTAGATATTAAATCTGCTACAGCTCCTTCTGCAAATATTTTAGCTCCTTTATCTAGAAATTTAAGATATTTATTACCTGCTATAGCTGTGTTAGCTGATCTTAAAACTGGTACTGTCTGTCCAACTTGACTTAACCCAGTACCTTGAGCTGCTTTACCAGTCCATCTAACAAGTAGGCCGAATTCAACCATTCCTCTAGCGAATTTACCTATAGCTGTTCTGTTCTCTGGTTTAAAATCTTCTGGTATATCTAACCAATTAAGATCTCTATGAACGTAATCTGGGTGCCAAGGGTTTTGAGTATCATCAGTAGGCTTACCAAGTACACTATTAAGACCTAACTTAAGAGTATCTCCTGTGAGCTCTCCAAACTGGGTGACGCTATCTACAGCATCCATAGTACCAGCAGAAGCAGCTCGTATACCCTCACTTAGAGGATCTGTCATCTGTTCTTGGAAAGCTTCATTAGCAGCAGCAGCTTTATCTCTTTCTTCTTGTCTCCATGCAGCCTCTTCTTCAACAGACCTGCCTCTCATCCAAGCACCGACATTAGTCTGAAGGTTTTCTATAGCACCACCAAATGCCAAATTCTGTGTTGCATTCTGTGCTGCATTCTGTGCTCCTTGTTGGACATTCTGTACTGCATTCTGTACTCCCTCCTGTATAAACCTTTGCTGCAATGCTGCAGGGTCCATTGGAATAGGTGTAGCGGTTTGTGCTTCTGCAGCCGCTTCAACTTCACTTTCAGGGTTTAGAGCGGCCTCGTTTTCTTCTTGTTCTCTGATTTCTTCAGTTACTTTAAGGTCGCTCATACGTTAAACATCCCCATTGAGTGTAAATAGTTTATAATACCGTTTTCTGTAGCAATATCTATTCCAGGTCTAGTTTCCCTACAGTAGGTTCTAAATGCTAAACCTCTGTTTGGCTGTTCTTTGCATTTAAGGAAAGCCTGATCTTTATCTATACCCTGAACAGCAGGCCAGTCACCTAAAAGATCTTCAAGAGGTTGGTAACCCCAAGGAAAATCTACATTCTGATTTAGTGTACGATTAAAGAAATTCTTATCACCACCTAATCTTTGCATGTTATTGAGATCTAGTAGAGCTTCTTCAGGGAAATTATTTTCAATATATAATTGCTCTGGTGTTTTTACTTCTTCTTCAACTTGTCCACCTTTATGAAAGTTTCTCAGAAAAGTTTGTGATTCATATAAGGTACTAGGAAGTACACCCATATTACGAGCCATTACACATAACACAGGGTGGTATGAAATTTCTAGCTCACCACCTTGAGTACCAGGAACTTGAGTTGTAGTTTTTACTAATAGTTCTGGATGGTTTTCTAAAAATAAAACATTCCTTAACCCACCTATACCATATCTAGATTTAGCTTTAAGATAGGTTTCCATTTGATTAGCATATTTTGGGCTAATTAAATCTGCTCTATCATCAAAGAACGCATTTCGATCATAGTTTTCATAACCATAAGGAGTTTTATAGTATTGACTCTTCGTATCATTAGCGCCAAGCTCTATTTTTTCTATCTCTTCTGTAGTTACTTGATTGATGAATTCACTATCTGATACTTTTACACCATTAGCCTGTTCATAATCACGCTGAAGCCTTTGAGCTTGCATTTGAACAGCAAGCCATGCACTTTTAAATACTGGCTCACCATTTTTTCTATCAAAACCTAAAGTTTTATTATAACCAATAGCTGCTTTGAGTCTATTTTGCGCAGTTATTATTAGATCTTTATCTGCACCGTTACCCCATTCTGTATCCCTATATGATATTCCATGGGTCTCCCTATAATTCTCTACTTGTTCATTATTTATGTCCAAGTTACCTAGCTCACCTGTAGGCCACATTTTACCGTATCTAGCATGAAGCTCATTTAATTTTTGAGTGGTTGCTTTTACACTAAGTTTTCCTGGTTTAAAATCTCTAAGTTTGTTTAACTTTTTCACCAATGCTGGATTGTTAAGAACCCATGGATTCTCATCTACGAAGTCAGTTACAGCTTTTTGTTTTTCGTTCATCGAAGGCGGCGCACCGTCTTGAAATTCTATGAATTTATTATTAATATATGATTCAACTATAGCTTTTTTACCTTTTTGATCAGCATCCCAAGATTTATTAATAACACCTAATGCATGTATACGCATTTCCTTATAACTGAAACGGTCGTTTGCATCTAACGATTCACCGAAAGGAAGTAATCTCTTACCTTGTGTATAGACGATTCTGCCTTTTGTATCTGTTACTACATTACCCTTAGCATCAGTTACAGGTATTTGCTCATACTGCTTTGTTTGAACAACAGGTTTGATTAGATTTTCCAGGACTAACATGGCATTCTCATGACCAGCATTGTCAAGAATTTCTTTAAATAATTCTTCTTGCTTAGCTGTTATTACCTCGCCAACCTTTTTCCCACCTAACTGTCCTTCTTGTTCAAGTTGGGACCATTGAAATTTAGTAGCAGCTCTCCAATTAATTAAAGCACTCCGAGCTAAACTAAAATCACCACTAACTATAGCTTCATTAATACTAGTCTGTACAAACTGAGTCTTTAACTCAATATGTTCTCTAGCTCTTATTACTGTGCTCTTAGTTGCAGATGTATCTAAAAATTGCTCACGCCACTTTCTAACAGGAGCTAGTAAATATTTCTCTCTTGTAGCAGCATCATATTGTACCCCAACTCCTTTTGTTATATCATGACCATAACTAGTTAGAATTTGCTGTTGTTGAGAAGGGAGTAATTTATTATAATTTTCTGCAGTAAAGGTTGTAGGCTTACCATCTGGACCTATTGTACTCCATTCACGACCTTGATTCTGTTCTAACCAACCAGGCCAATTACGGTCTGCAGTAGAAGCTTTATTTTGCATATAAGCAAAGTCTATACCTCGCTTATTATAATCACTTAAAGAGACATATCGTTCAGCAGCCTCGGTTAAACCTAGTTCATTAAGTTTTTCAGCTGTTTCTTGTGCCTTAATCTGACCATTTTCAAGAGCTTTAAGTAATTCACCATGTTCTAATAATTTAGACATGTTCAGAGGATCACTTTCAAAGGTGTGTCCTCCTTCTATAACTTCTTGTGCTTTCTTCTTAGCATCCTGCTCGAAGTAAGCTTCCATACCTTTTCCTAAACCATCGAACGCTTTGTCCCATAGTCTTAGATTGGTCATAGCAGTTTGGTAATTAGTAGCTTTTACAGCATTCCAGTTACCGATACGCTTAGCACGTCTCTGCTCGTCTTCGTCTATTTGAGTTGTAAGTTTTCTGAACTTATCATCAATCTCTTCAAGCTTAGCCTTAGCATCCGTAGCTACTGTTAACGGCTTTAAATTGGTAGAGAGATTAGTTCTTCCTGAATAAAGATTTTCCATAATTTAAGAACGTATTCTTATGTTATAAGTTCCATGTTTACGTCAATTAAATCATAGATAACACTAAGGAAACCGTCTGATTCTAATTTAACAGCTTCAGGGAATTTCATAGAAACTTCCTGAGCCATGACACCACGGTAACGTGAGTTAGGTGCTGACTTATAATTCCATTCGTAAATGTTTAAGCCAGATAGTGCTTTGCCAACTTTAATTATATTCTCTTTTAGTCGTATATCACTGAAGCCACCGCCAGAACCTGGATTAGAAACTTGACCTGTTCCATAAGTCGGGTCGTAAGCTCCAGGTGACCCGAAGTCAACACTGTTGTCACTAACACCAGTTATGTCATTATAGTTAGATTGAGCTTTTAATCCTGACCCTATACCACCTGCTACTGATCCAATCATAGCACCCATAAGTGCTGTTTTACTTGGTCCTGTAGCCATAATTGGCTGGAATGGTATTAATGTTGCTGGAGGTGCTGATGGATGTCCTGGTAAGTTATTAAACGCAGAAGCATCTCTATTGAATTGCTGATGTATAACGCCTTGTGCTTCAAGAGCAGCTGTCTTATCAGAGTCAAACAATGATTGCGATAATGCGGCTTGCATCATACCTAACTCTTTTTCGTGTTGCTCCATCTGTAGTAAGAATGACTGTCCAGCATTACCTGTAGATAGCATTTTACCTGACGCTTTTATAGCTTTGACTATTTGCTCCTGTTGTTCAAATGCTACTTTAGTTGATTTCTCTTTCTTCTTCTGATTAACAATGGCCATAGCCCTGTTAGTCTCAGCCTGATTCATTTCTAATTGTTTATTAAAGTCATTGATAGCTTGAGCTCTTGCTTCAAGTTCAGCTGAGTGTCTATCTCTATTAGCTTCAGATCTCTGCGTAGCTATCCGTAGCTGGTCTTGGTATTGTTGCCTTGCAATTTGGTTTTGTCTATCAACAGCTGCTTTCTGGGCTGCATACTGACCTTGAGCCTGCATTATACCACCAACTGCTTGGAGGCCGCCCACTGCTAGTCCTACACTGCACATGGTTTTATAAATGTTATAAGGGGAACACCATTAATGACATAGTAATTTATGAAAGTAAACTTAAGAAGTTTTAACAACTTAATGTGTTTTTCATTTCTCATGTCAGCATGGTTAAATAGGTAGGGATTAGCTAAGCTGTTGATCCAACGTTTAGCTTCTCTCACGAATGTATGTGGATGATTATCTCCTTCGTCTGTGCATAACATCCAGATATGATTAGCTGGAGTTACACCTGCCACTCCGACAGCCTTGTCGTGTGGAGAAGTGAAATATACAGAGAAGGCAGAGTTATAGTAGGACTGAAGGACTGCCACCGGAGCGTACAGTCCCATAGTCTCTTCTACTTCTCTTCTATCTTCATCACGAAGATTTTCTCCTACCTCAAGAGCTAGTTGAGGGGTGCATTTGTGGATGTACTTACTGGCGTGCATGTCTTCTAGAGTTGTAACTACCGTCCCAACTAGCGGAGACTATGGTAGCAGTAAATGGGTCAGGGATTTTAATAGTTACGTCGTGTTTATTGTTTTTCTTATAAATAGGTATACTTATATTTTTATATAACTGTGAAGGTACTTTATTCAATGAACCAATGTCAGCGATAATGCCAGTTTCTTCATGTATATAGTCAGCTCTTTGAGGTGATGTGATATGGAACTCTAATGGACCAGATACACCTAAATCAAAGTTAAGTCTATGTATTCGTAAATCAGCGTCAACATCATACTGTCCTCTCTCTTTAGATAAATAATAGCTAGGTAAACCTATCTCAGCAGTATATCTATAACCGCAAGCAAAAGGAATTGAGGATAAATTTTTCCCATTAAATGTTATGGTTGCCCCACTAGATACGTCAGAACTTATTACATTACCTTCAGTTAAATAAACTAATTGGAAAAGAGAATGTTCTACGTTATAAGGTAAAGTTAGAACAGTTCTATTATTAGTAGATTGCCAATCAACCTGTAGTCCAGGTGTATTTCTAGCATCATTCGGTGTACCAGTCCATACCATCATGTTATCTAAACAACATTCAAATCGTCTAGCTATGCTTGTAGGTGATCCAACAGTTCCTGTACCTATCTGATAAGCACGTGTTTCTGTAGCATCTACAATTAACTCATACCGATTTAAAATAAAATCTCCAGAATCAGGACTACCGACACCACCTTGTTTTGTAATACTATAGAAATTACCAGAAGTATATAGTTGATGAACTAAATTACCTTGCAGTTCCCATGAGAACCATGATGACTGCTCTCGCTGTTGTCCTCCATCAAAATATTTATAATGATATAACTTACTATCACCTATTTTACCAAATGTAACTACTCCAGCTTGAGCAGAGTTAGTGATTCTATTGATATCATTAGGTACAAATTCAGGTATAACTCTAGTCTGCTCAATAACTTTAGGAGGTGTATTTTCACCTGTAAGTATAAGTTCAAATATTTTACTATATGAGGATGAGTTAGATGCGAACATCACTGCAGTACCTGTATCAACAGGTGAAAAATCTGCAGTAGATTCATATGAAGATAGTTTCTTTAACTGCGCCGTCTTAGGACTGAAGTTCTCTGATTCAGTAAATAACATGAATTGAGCTGCTTCACTAAATAGCATCACACCTTTCTGCATAGGCAATGCATAGTTTAGAATAGCAGGCTTCACATCAGACGCACCCATATCAATAGGGTCACTATCTGATGCTGCAATAGCAGATCCTATAAAGAAGTTAAAATAATCAGCAGGTTGAGATATGATAACTTGTTCTCCTGATAGGAGCCCTAGGCGATTCCTAACAAAGAAAAGGTTCGTAATTTTTTGGCCCACAAATGTAGGCATAGGGTTAGTGTTATCATCACCGACCTGTCTATCTACCCAATAATTACCACCTACAGCAGTGTAGTCATTAGTACCATCACCATTATTATCATAAAACTTTAGAGAAGTCCATGTAAAAGTACCATCTCTATTGTTAATAAGGGCGTGTGGCATAGTAGCTTCATCAACACCACCTACTATTCCAGGAGCTACTGTCTCTTCCCATATACCTGATCCTATACCACCTGCAGTATCAGTAATAAACTTAACATAGTAGTCATCAGCTGTAGCATCTTCTGTATTAGATACTTTAACGATGTATCCATCTTTACAAGTGCCTGGAAGTTTAGATATATTCTGAGCTTTATCAGTAAAGGCTTCTAGGGAGTCTCCTGCGAGTCCTCCTCTAACGCCAATAGTACCGAAAGCATAATTTGCCTTAATATAAAGACCATTACCAGCGACACTAACTTCTACTGTATTGCTTCCCTGACCATGATATTTGTCCGTAATTGCTTTTTTAATATTACCAAGAACAAGGTCTTTAGTTAACTCACCTTTCTTGATATTGAGTGGTGTTCTGTATACAGCAGCATTACTATCTGTATATGATTGGTATTCATTAACACTAGTGATTGTTACAGTCCAGTTCTGACCGTTAACGTTAACTACTTGACTTTGATTTTGCCAGTTACTTCCTAAGTTTTCTCCCGTATCTTGTAGAGTTACTGTGCCTGTATAAGCGGTATCATAGTTTGCTATATGCTGATCTGGATTACCTGGATTAGTATACCCTTGTACAAAGTGACTAGCGTTTACAGTAACCGTAAACTTTACATCCTTCCAGACACCAGTCGTACCAACAAATTCTTGGCTACCAGTATAGACAGCATCAGGTGAGTCAGTAGACCATGTAGATGAATCCGTCCCATGTTTAACTACCTTTAGAGATTGTACCCTATATTTGGTTGTGGAATTAAGACTAGAGGTACCAAGGGAAACCACATATTCTGAGTTATAAGCAATCTCGTTGAGAGTAAGGAAAGCATAATTAGCTTCGAATGTTGGGGTTGTACGTGCTGTTGATACAGTCTTCTCAGGGTTAGTGATAAGAGTGTAGTCATTTATAGTTAATTTACCATAAGGTTTAGATGTTTGTTTGTTTAGATAATTAAAATTATTAATGGCACCATTTGTAAAGTTAACTGTTTTTTCACTTCCATCTGCTAAATCCCAGACTCTAATTCTATTACCAGAATAGTTATTAGTTAATATAGCACTGTAATCCCAGTAACAAGTACCATCTTGTATGTTAGTACCTGTTCCTGATGGGTGACCAACGCTTGAGTGAGTGGTTCCAGATACGACGCACTTATAAACCTTGTTACCGTCATTAAGTACTGTATCACCTTTAACATATGCTGTATTTCTCTTAACATCTGGGTGCCAAATTATATGGATTAAATATTTTTCATCATTATCTCTTAGAATTTCAAACCATTCACCTCCATCAGTAGCTGTAGCAAGTCTACCAACGTATTCACCTGGAGCTCTTTTCTGTAAGCCAAAGGTAACATCAGGATAGGCGTTATGGCAGGTTCTTAATTGACCTGGAAATTTAATAAAATCTGGTTGCTGTGATACGCCTCCTAGAAAGTTAGGAATCCGTTGATTAATTGCTGTCATTATCTACTTATGACCTGGTATGGTTTGTAACCTGAGTAAGGCTGCCTCAATCTAGAGTTATTAAAGACATTATAATCACCCTGCTTAGTATCATACTCAATAGCAAGTGCTCGTGAAAGCGTCTCATCTTGCTGTAAAGTAGGGATCATTTGAGCATCATTAACCATACGTGTATGGGCTATACGAGTTGCTCTAGCTGTACAATAATCTTTAAATGGTTGAGGTAAATCTTCAAAGGAGTACATCCAAACTACATCTGCAAAGATAGTTGCTTCATCTGCAAATTTATTTGAATGGGTGTATTTATCGTATAATTTACCGTCCTTCTTGATAACATCATAGTTATCATAATGTTTGTAACGGTTTAAATCGATTTGTAAAACAGCATCGGATAGCACTACTTGATCGTTAGAATCTGGTTTGAATTCAACTTCATATTCAGTATTGAACACCCAACCTTCAGACTGTATTTCTCTAACTATTTGGCGGAGAGTGCTCTGTGCAATAGCCACTTCGGGGCTTTGAGTATCAAGGGTGTTTACTGGTGACTCTCCGACACTCATTAGGATAGCGTTAACAGCATCTAATTCTTTAGATGTAGCGTAAGTTGGAGTTGCCATAAAAAAAAGGGGAGCGTGAGAACTCCCCTGTATGTTGGTTAATAGTATATAAGTTAGAATGCAGCGTCTGGTGAGTTAGTTGCGTGAAGCTCGACACAAGCAGCCGGGTTAAGATAATCGGCTCCCATTGCGAGACGTCCCAGAATGACATCACCCTGGTAAATCACAGACACGTCACCACTCGTTACTTGTACTTGTGGTCCAATTGTCTCAACTACACCTGCACCTTCTTTCTGGAAGATAAGTCCACAGGACTTGGCGAAGGATGTAGAGTTACCATACTCATTGTTGATACCTGATACAGAGCTACGTCCGTCTTCAGTTGCAGCACCAACGAATGAACCAGCATTGTCAATTGTAGAAGCAGTACCATACTTAGCCAAGAACGGGATGTTCATGGATTTGTAGATCTTGATTCCTGCAATCGATAGAACGCCGGAGCCTGACTGGAGTCCGTCACCTTGCTCATCACGGTTGATCAAAGCGTTAGATGATACGTTCTCAATCAGTGAGTAGTATTGGCGTGGGGATAGTACAGCTACACGACCTTCACCTGAAACTCCCTTCTCATCTAGAACTGCTGCTGCTTCGAAGAAGGCTGCAACAATCTTAGTTGAATCGAGTGCGTCAGATGTAGCACCGGAGCCTGAACCAACCTGGATCTGAGATCCACCTGGCTCAACCTTACCTGATGCTGAGATTGGGTGTGCTTTACGTGCACCACGTGTGAGCGCCCTAAAGATTAGGCGATCATATTTCTCGGCTAGAGCATAGCCGATCTTCTTGGAGATTTCTCCTCTGAGCTCATAGTGAGCAAGGGTCTCATCGAGGTCATATACGAATGCACTGGAGATGAGAAGGTCATCAACATTGATTGTCTTCTCAGCTACAGGTGGATCTCCCGAACCCAGGATTGGAGTACCTGGAGTATGGAAGGCCGCACCCATGCGTCCTGTATAGATGAACTGTAGACTCTTGCCTGACTTGAGCGTACGCTTCGTGACTAGATCACGAGCAATTGTGTTATGCTGGAACCCTTTAAATAGCTCACCTGAAAATAGTTTCAGATACAGAGCATACTTATCGGTAGCGCCATCATAACCTGTACCGGTAGATAGATTAATTCTACCTAACGCGGTTTGGGTAGCATTAGCCATTAGGATAAGAGTGTATTATTTACGACTCTAAAACGTTTTAGAAAATATTTAGTTTTTATTTTAGCGTATCGTCGCCACACGTGCGGCAGTAAGGGTATCCTCGTAAGGGCCTTAAAGCCTAAAGCGGGTAATCGGATTCGAACCGATGACAACAGCTTGGAAGGCTGCA
>VTLG01006204.1_pt1 | contig 20198 bp, 31 predicted proteins | sample 4694571 | NCBI WGS metagenome assembly VTLG01 (sample SAMN12604809, study PRJNA352737) | marine metagenome | biome: ENVO:00000447; feature: ENVO:00000209|ENVO:00000569|ENVO:01000036; material: ENVO:00002151; isolation source: viral sequences binned using virsorter ... | reverse complement strand
TGTTAGAATCTGCATCTCCTGCAATACTGTCTAACTGTATGCTACCTACATTTGTTATAGCAGAGTCACTAAAATCTAATGTGCCTGTTACATCAAAATTACCATCTACTGTTAAGTTACCTTCTATGGTTGTATTAGCACCACTAAGAGTTATAGCCGCAGTTGGTGTAGAACCAGATTTAATTACTAGTTCTCCACTAGAATTTGTTAAACTACCAAAAGTTGTTCCTGCATCTTTAAGAGTAATATCTGCACCATCAGCATCTAGTATAATATCTCCGCTAGAATCTACAGTTACATCTGTGCCATCATTTGTAATAGTATCTAAAGCAATACTACCTACATTAGTAATATTGTTATCACCAAATGATACATCACTTGCAAATGAAGCCGCACCACCAAATGTTAGTGTGCCAGATATATCTACGTTACCGTTTATATCTACAGTTGTAGCCGCTATCTGTATTTCTGAATCTGCTACTAAATCTAGTTGTCCATCAGTAGATGAATTAATGTATATTGCTGTATCTCTAAACTGTAATTTTTCTGTACTAGCTACAAGTATATCATCTGAAAATTCAAAATAATCTTCATCTTCCATCCACTTTAAAACACCATCAGATGTTTCGCCATCAAATGTTATTGTTATGTCTGTTCCTGCTGTACCCGCACCAAAAGTTAAAGTGTTACCTAATAATGATGTTATTGGGCCACCTTCTGCAGATGTGCCATCGTGAGTGTGCCCTGTACTAGAAGCAAACGCCGCTAGTAATTGGTCAAACTCTGCGTTAAAATGCGATGCCTCAATGACTGCACCGTCAGTAATATTACTACTACTTTGTCTTGTGTATGTTGCTCCCATCTACCTTCTCCCTCCAGGTATAAATTCTAATTCAAATCCTTTTAATGATAATGCCTGTTTTGCACTTATGTCTTCCATTTTAAATGCTACTACAAAACCAGAACCTTCAACTGATTGTCTTTCTAATGGAAATCCAGAAGAACCATACGCTGATGTTCCAAATGTTCCAGAACCATAAAACGCCGCAACTAATGCAGACGATGATAATGGATATGAATCTGGTTGTGGTGTTGCAGTATCATCAAAATTATATCTTAATTTAAATCTCTGATTATCAGAGTCTATAGCTTCATTAACTTCAAAGTTTAATAAAACTCTTTGCATTGTTTTTCTAATCCCGCCATCTCCTAACGTCATGTCTGGAGAACGATAAAATGCACTTATAGATTCTGTAGATGATTCTCTAGTAAAAGAACCTCCAGATTCTTGTTTATAGATAAACCCATCAAATCCACCATGTACTACAGTTTCTACATCACTTACAAAAAATGAGTCACAGCAAGATGGTTTTATGCCTTTTAAATCTGCATATTCAAATCCTAAACCACCTTCTACACCTTGTTTTAAAACAGCTATAATACCTTTAGCGTTTGTTTCTGCTACATCATTTGTAGGATAAAATAATCTGTATTGAGATTTACCTCTAATTATTGTTGATGAAATATTATCTGTTCCTATATCTGCAATTCTTTTTTGTATTTGTTTAGATACTGTACCTAATTCTACGTCACCAATTCTTTCTGTACCTGCAATAGTTCTTAAACCATCTGGTGCTAAGTATAATAAGTCACCACCTATCTCTTGAATACTCTTACCATCTACGCATCCTATTTTACGAGTAACAGGAGATACTACAAAATCTGAACTAGAAGAACCTGTAATTTTAAATATTCTATCTTCGCCAAATACAAATAATTGTTCACGGAAAACTTTAAGTCCTACTATAGTTGTATCTACTTTTATTGTTCCACCGCCTGTATCAAAATCGTCTTCTGTAAAAGGCCCAGAAAATGTTACACTAGATATGGCATTTGACATACCTGCATAGAACATATGATTTTTAAAAGATGCAACAAACTTTGGATTAGTAGGTGCTGTTCCTCCGCCTGTAGCATTTATTTCATCAACATTAAAACTTGTATCTATACTAAAAGCATTTGTAGAACCTGTAGCTATCATTATTTTTTCTGTTCCATTATAATTATATCTTTCAAAATCATAACGAAAACTTGTTCCTTTACCTGTTGTTACAGAAGTCCATGAGCCACTAGTTGTACCACGAACTACAGTTCCACCTCTAGCCGCTAATACTACATCATTAAATATTGCAACCATATCTATTATCTCATCAGATGAAGATACTTGAGGAACTATATTAGTATTATACTTTGTTGTTCCTAATATTTTTTTATAACCACCTGCAATATCTGGTTCAAAGTTTTGTAATTGTAGAGCCTCACCTGGCTCCATATCAAATATATCTTTGTTTAAAATTAACCCACCATTACAAGTTATAATAGCAGGGGTTATTTGTGAATTATCTGGCATTAGTATGCAAACCTAGAAAGGTTAACTCTTCCATCTCTCATGTAAGAACTTTTTTCTATGAGATTAAGTCTTATTCTTTTTACACCTTCTTCAAATTCTGCATTAGCTATATTAGCCGCAGGTACATCTGAACGAAGTTTATATAAATAATATTTTGCTCTATTAACTATTATATCGTGATATTGTACTGCTAAATCTGGAGTATCGGTAGTAGCACTTAAATCTGTATGAACTTTAAAATATTCATATTCTATTCTGTATGTATCTTTATCTGGAACAGGATGTAATCCAAATTTATTATCATTTGTAAAATATACATAATCTGGACAAGCCTGTGTGTCACTAGAATTAGTTAAAGCTGTTTCTGCAAATCTTTGATAGTAATCATCATAAGTTATATATCTTAATTTTTTTACACCTATATCTTCAGATATTCTAACATAATCTATATCTAATTGTACTCCAGATGCTGTTTCAAAATATATATATAATGTTTGTGCTGTTGCTGTAAATGTTGTATCTAATATTGCACCATCACCAAGATTAGATACAGATTTAGTTGTGCTTATAAGTTCTCCACCTGCAACAGATGTTCCTACTTTTATTGCTACTGTGCTAGTAGAACCAGAAGGACTCATAACTCTTACTTGTAATCTGTAAGTTTTATTCTTTACTGCTGATATTGCTTGATATGCCGCCGCATCATTTAAATTTAATCTTCCATTACCACTAGTTGTATGTGAAGGACTGCCATCTCCTGTAGTCCAATTATTTATGTTAGATGTAAATTCTCCGTTAGTAACTAATTCTTTTGGTCTTAATACAAAAGAATCAAAGTCTACATTTCTAAATGCTAAATCTCCTGTTTGTGGAGAATCTGTAGATGGTAAGTCATATGTTCTTTGACCTACAAAAGTATTTTGAAATGTAGATTTATATAAACTAGGAAGTTCAAATACTTGATTGTATATATCGTTTACAGCTTTATTTATAAAATCTTTTACTGCAGTTTGTACACCACGACTTGAACTAAAGTTAGCTGATGTCATTTCAACTTCATTTAGTTCTCTTAAAACTCTGTTACATAGTGTTAAATAATTAGCCATTATATTCCTAATTTTATATTGTTAAATGCTTCTATTGGGTATGAATCAACTTCAAAACATATGGAACTAAAAATTGCATCATGGTCTCCTTGACTCTTAGCGTGATTTTTAAAATTTTGCACATACATTTCAGTTGATGCTAAACAAGTGTCCATGTCTGGATATAAATATCCTTGATATTTTACTGATGGCCAATTTGGCATAGACGTTATTATGATAGCCATAAAGACTTTAATCATTTTTTAATAAATTTATTATTATATCTAATTTTTTTTCTAAATTATTTATTCTTTTTTCTATTTCTGTTATATTTGTATCTTCATAGAAAGGCGTAATTATTTCTCCAGTAGCTATTACTTTGTTATCAATCGTAGTTTGCCCTTCTGTCATATTCCATTTAGTCATTATACTCCTTACAAAAAGTAAAGGGGGCTAAAACGCCCCCATTATAATTATGAAGTGTTTGAAGCAGTTTCATCTGAACCGCTAACATCACACATAATTGCATAGACACGAATCTTACCTGCAGTATCTTGTGCACCACCTGTTGTTACATCAAGTGTATCAGCAGAGCCGTACACATGACCAGAGTTAGATGCATGAGCTACAGGAGCCGCATGTCCAGTTGCATTTGTGTCACCATCAACGTATCTATCTGGGTCATCACCATCACCTAAATCAAAGGTTACTGATGAAGAAGCCGCAGTTAATACTTCTAAACCTGCATTAAGAATCATAGTCTCTGCAGGAATATTCAATGCTTGAATTACATCCCCACTTGCAGGGTCAAACAAAGAATTGTCGATTGTATTTTCCACATAGTATGGCTTCCTTCTTGTAGAAGGATGTCCACTAGTTCCGCCAGTTACTTTACTTACTGTTGCCATAGTACCCTCCTATTAATCTGAATCGTATGTGAATGTTGCTTTAACAAGAGCTTCCGTACGAAGCACTTTTCTTCCAAATACATGTAGACCTCTTACGATGTCTGAGAATGAATCTGGGTCTCTTACTACTTCTGTTTTAGCAATTTGGTTTGCAGTAGCAGTTGAAGACATGTGTCCAAATAAACCAGATAGAGCCGCAAAGTTGTTGGTCATATATAGTTTAAATCCTTGGATTTGTCCTGCCATTACCTGTCCGTTTCTCAACGGAGAAGCCGCATCACCTGTTACAGATGCATCTAAGAGTTTAGATGAACTTTGAGCAAGTTGCTCATAAAATTCTGGTGTAGATACAAACCATCTATTGTCAGTTGGTACATCACTAGCGTGTAGTGTTTTTGCACCAGATGCCAAAGTATTTAGTGGGTCAGTATCACCAGAACCGTGTCCTGTGTCGATAGTACCTAAGTTAGTACCCGCACCTGCTACCATTGCCGCAAGTACGTTTTCGTCATAAGAATCTTTTAGAGCATATGCTCCAGAAGATGTAGCCAAAGCCTCAAAGTTAATGTGAGATTGTCTTTCTTCAATATCGTCAACTTTAAAAGCGAACGCATTAGCTTGGTCTATAATAAGTTGGATTTGGTCATCAGCCAAGTTTTGGATGTTGATTGCTCCACCTCTAGTATAAGAGCTTACGCTAATTGTTGGTTCTTTAATAATGTTAACGGTATCTCCGTAATTATCAATCTCTCCTGCATAGTCAGTATTAGTAATATCTTCTACGACTGATGCAGTTCTGAAGAACTTTTGGACTTTCTGGCTATAAATGATAGGTAAAAAATTACCCGATGGTAGGTTATCATAACCTGCCGATTTTGATATTGCCATTGTTTTCTCCAATTAGGTTTTAGTTTCTAATTCTACCTTCTTTTCTAGCCATATCAATGTCCTTCTCAAATTTTACAAACTCAGAAGGTTTTAGTCTTTTTATCTCAGACACACTCCAAATCTTTTTACCCTTAATATCTTTTTCGGTACTTCGGGCAGTTGATGTTACAGACTTAGATGCCTCCTTCTTTGTATCTACTTTATCAGCTTCTGCTTTTTTTAAACCTTTATCCATTTTATAAAGGTCTATAGCTCGAGCCGCTAAATTAGCATTATCAAAATTATCGTATAACCAACCCTGTATCATGCTATCTTGAGCACCTGCCCAATCATGAAAGTCTTGACTATCTTTAATCTTGTTAAAATCTGGATGCAATTTTAATAACTCTACTTCTGCTTTATCACGCAAAACCTTTTGTTGGTCTTTTTGTAATTGCTGAAGTTTATTATTAACTTCTTTTGCCTTCTCATCTGCTTCTTGATATGCAACTGTTTTAATAACATCATACACATCTGGATATTCCTTTCTCCATTTATCCAAAGCATCTTTGTCTTTTGGAGGAATAAAATTTTTAGAAGCCTGTTCGACTTGTGTCTTTAAGTTAAAAACTTCATCTTTATGTTTATTGACTGTAGAATCATAATGACGTTTTAAGTCATCATACCTTTTTTTATAAACCTTGTCTTCTACACTTGCAGGGCGTTCTACATTTTCTGGAGTAGCCTCTTGAGTCTCGTCAGCCTCTTCGGTGTCCTTACTTTGAACGGTTGCTGTTTCGTCTATTTCTGCCTCACTTTTTCTTTTGTAAGGTCTTGGTTCTAAAAAGGGTTGTTGTTTTTCTTCAACATTAGATTCCTCTGCCTCATGCTTGGTTTCTTCTGCTGAAGTTTCTTGTACTTTATTTTCTTCCATATTATCTCCTACGGGTGCTGTGGAAAGCAGGTCGCCCAGAGTGGGGCCGAATTAAGCCATAGTAGGTCGTTGTGCCATAGCCATGTTTTGCTCTTCTTCGGGTGGCCTGTTTACCATTCCTTCTCCTCTAGCCATAGTCATATTTGACATAGCCATTGGTTCATCGGGTGGCATCATTTCAATTCCAGATTCCAATACATCTATAAATGGATTGATTCCAGAACCAAAAACTTTTTGAACTACCTCTTTAAATTGAGGAGTTAAACTTTGTTGTAATACTTTTTTTTCTTGTATAGGTAAAGACTTTACTCTATTTTGTATCTGTGTTATTTGTTGTTGTTGTGCATTTGCTTGTTGGTTATCTTCCATAGGCATTTGTTCTCCAGAATCTCCCATAGGAGGTCTGTTAGCCATACCTTGCATTTCTTCTGCCATATTACCCTCTTACAAATAAACCTACTATATAACAAATAGGTTCAATAATTATTCTATATAATCTTCCTAATAAAGAAAATTTAGTTCCGTACATTATATGTTTAATGTCTTTTGTTCTTTGTTCTGCTAAATGTTTACCTATAGCAGTTAATACTGTTGATTGTTTCATACCATTTACAAATGGTTGAAATAAAAAGTGATAACCTTTTTGATGTGTTTCTGATAAGTGTTTTTGTTGAAATAAATACCATAATTTTATTGTTCTATTCCAATCTTCTAATTGTGTTTGTCTATACATTTCTGTGCAAATTATTTTTTTATCTTTACTACTATTATCGCTTCCACCACCAGAGTCTCCTCCACTAGTTTGTTGTCCTGCTCTATCTATACCTTTATCTGCTTCTTCTGATTGTCCTGCCTGTGCTTGAAATTCTTTTTCTTTTTTTCTTGCTTCTCTTATTTCTTCATCTCGTTTTTGTGTTTCATAATTATTATTATCATTAGAACCTTGCTGTGCTGTATTACCTATAACATCACCACTATTATCTGTTATGTTTCTATTTTCTTCTACAACATCACCTATATAAAAACCATTATCATCTACATTATCACTATCTATTGCAAATGCACCACCTTCTAGGTATATTGATTTTAATTTACCATCTTTATCTGTCATTCGTTCTAAAACGGCTCTAGGAACTAAACCACCTTCTACAGATTTTCTTGCTTGGTCTGCAGTTCCAAACGCATATATTTGACCATTCATTCCTACAAACTGACCATCACTTCTGTATGCACCACCACCATGACCTGGGCCAGAATCTACAACTAATACTTGCTCTCCATTAGTGTAACTATTTCCTATAGATTTATCTAATAAACCAAATAAATTTGTTCCAGAACTACCTTGCACAGGATTTAAAGTAGTTAATTGTGTTCCATTATTAGTAACAAAGTTATTTGCTTTTTGTGATTCTAAATTTACAAAGGCCGCAGAGTTTTGAAAATCTTTTGCAAGTGTGTCTAATTGTTCTACTTTATATCCAGACTCAATTAACTCATTACCCTTTTTAATATTTAATTTACCTTTATCATCTTCTGTTAAAAACTTTAATGCGTTTTCTTTATCTAAAAGATTACCATTGTTATCTCTTACTTGTATAATATTATTATTTAATAATGTTTCTATTTGTGCTTTTTCAGAACGAGGGTTTAAAAATCCTGCTACCCCCACTAGAGCTTTAGCAGGGCCAAGTAACCCACCTAAAGCAGATTGTTTTTGAGCATCTTTTTTTTCTTGTTCTTCTGTTTTAATTTGTGGGTTTACTAAATCATTTAATATGCCTTTTTCTTTTGAAAACAATAAATTTTGTGCTGGAGACCTAAAATTAAATCCACCACCCATAACATTAAATTTCATATCATCTGCTAATGCAGGTGTAGGTGCTGTTTGTTGTGGTTCATATCTAATACCACCAGATGTTACTCCATACGCTTTTTGTGCTTCTTCAAAAGAATCTCTTTGTGTATCTGGTTGTTTTAGTATAGGTGTTACAACTTCTTCTGGTTTTTCTGGAGTTACTGGTTCTGCAGGTTGTTCTATTGTTGTTTCTTCAACATAAGGTGCTCCCGCTAAACCTTGACTAATATCTTTAACTTTACCATCTGGAGTTCTAATACCAGGGTATGTTGTTTTAACTAACGGAGTTAGTATTTCTTCTTGTTCCCATTGTCCTGTAGCTGAGTTGAACTTCATTGTATAGCGGACATTTGTTTGTCCTGCGTTCATAGTTTCAGCTTCTTTACTGATAGTTTTTTGTACTAGACTTTCAGCCATTATCTTTACTAGTTAGTTGGTTCTTCAGTCTGAGGAGTTTGCGAAGGGAATGAAGTTTCCCCTGGTTGCGATATATTTCCTGTACCGATGTTGCCACCTCCAACTCCTGTTGGGTCAGTTGGATTTGCTCCTTGAGGTACTCCTCCACCCATACCCATAGGGGGTTGCTGACTAGCGTTTTGATTTGCTTGATTTCCATTTGCCATTCCTATTATTTCTGAATATATTGCCGCTTTTTCTGGGTCATTAATTAATTGTTCTGGGTCTAAATCTAATGTCTTTGCAATCTCTCTAAGTATAGCATGATACTTCATGAAAGGAGCAATATTAGGATTAGCACCTACTTGTAACAATGTCATTAATCTTTGTGACCTAACCTCTTTCATCATTAATGATTGAGTGCCTTTTGCAGATATTTCTAAGTCTCCAACAATCTCTGGTGTATCTGCGTTAAACTGCATATTCCATTGAAATAAAGTTTTACCCAATGGTTTTAACATAAAGTCGTCTATGTTTTTAATAACTGTTTTTATATTTAGAGCCGCCGCACCAAATAGCATAGACATACCAGAAGCTGTTCTTGTTGTAGATTGTATACCTGTTTGACCATGTGAGTATGATGGTATACCTGTAGCTTCATCTGCAAGTTGTCTAAACTTATCAAACATCTGTAAGTTTTCTCCTGCTGTGTTAGGAAACTTTAAACCATGTATTGATTGTCCTACTTGTCCGCTTTGCCTTCTAAATATCTTACCAGGAAATACTTTTAAATCTTGACCTGGTACTAACATTGTTTCATCTACATCAAAGATTAGATTTCCTGCTAATGCTAAATTATCAATAGCCATTCTTGCATGACCATTCATAATTTGTTGTGCATCATCCATATTTTCTGGAACACCTACTCCAAAAAACTGATATGGATTTAATTCATATGGTGTAACTAAATATGGTATTCTTGATGGAGTAAATGGATTTAATACTAATCTTAAAACATAATTACCACAAACCCATATGTTAACTTGTAGTTCATCTAGTTCAGATTCTATTTCATCTAGCTCAAGTCCTGCCTCTTCAGCCATGTACTTGTCTATCTTACCCCAATATTCTAAAACTTCAAATCTTTCTTTTTCAAATTCTGTTTCGTTTTCTCTATCTTGTAATCTATGTTCAAAACCTTTTGGTGTATAGTTTGGCCCTTCTTCTAAACACTTCTCTATTTCTTGATGTCTAAAGAAAGGTCTATTAGTTAAATCACGCAACTGACTTGCTGTCATTTTATGTCTTTCTATAACATAATTACAGTCTTCTATTTTTGTTGCTTCTGGGTCTGGATATAAATTCCAACAACTAACAGCCTCTACTATAGGAACACTTTTTTTATGTGGCACATAAGCTGATGCACCTGTTTCTGGGTCTTTACTCCATCTATGTAAATCTTTCTCAAAAGTAAAAGGCCCTTTTAATACTCCTGTTCCAAGTAGAACCATTTCAAAAATACTATGTCGTATTTCTTTTGCCGCATCATTTTCTTCTAGTTGGTCTAGAATTAATTTTTGCATATTGTCTGCGGCTTCTTTTGCAGGTTCTATCTGTGGCATTGTTTTTAAATCTGGTGCATCTCCACCAATAAACTCTGCCTGTCCAGAATATTTTTCTTCTAAGCCACCTAGTACATCATTGTATGTTGCACCTGCAGGTATATCCCTTCCATCGCCATTAAAACCATATGCATTTGGTTCTTGAGTATTCTCTTGATTCTTTTTATTAATGTGAGCATACTTAGAAACACCATCTGGTATTGGCGTAGGAGATACTCCTATAGGAAATTTTCCTGCAGAAAATAAAACATCTGTTAATTGACCATAAGCCGCTAAGACTTTAGTCTTTGTAATTTTAACAAATACACGAGACTTTTCAGACTCTGTAAAAGCCATATCACTACCATAAACACCACGATAGTTTCTGTATGCCTTTAACCATCTTTGTTCATCAAAGTATCTAGCATCTTCTGATGCACCTAGTCTTCCTTTTACAAGGCCAACTAATAAATCTTCTTGAACAGTATTTTCTTCTTTCTTATCGCCTAGAGAAATTATTTCGTCTGTGATATTATTTTCCATCTGGTGCGTCTGATAAATCACCTTGTGAGTATCTTCTTAAGATACCTGCATCTGGTTTTTCTTTTGATGGTGGTGTATCTGGCACATTAGACATCTCTCCTGTAGAATATTTTTTTAACATTCCCGCTTGAGGTTTCTCTTTTGCAGGTGCACCATCAGCTACTTCTGACACTTCACCTTGTTTGTACATTTTCATTTTTAATTGCATTTCCATGCTTCCCTCCTAGTAATCTCGTTCATCTGCCATTCTAAAAACAGCAGGGTCTACTTTAGTTTTTTTAGACTGATTTGGAAAATCCATCGGTCTAGTTTCATCATTTGCATGAATACTCATGTCTAGTTTATTTCCTACTGGAGTATCTTTTGAATAATCAGCAGGAAGTTCACCTTTTTTATATTTTTTCATTATATTATCTGGCATCTATCCCTCCAAAATTTTATTTTTAAGATACCCCATTAACTTAGGGTTATCTACAAATATTGTTGTTAAACCATTAGCTAAACCATTAACTACTAGTTCTTCTACTTTTTCATCTAACTCCATGTTCCATTGATATATTATTGCGTGTAACATTTCATGTATTAATGTGTTAGCATGAGAAACTCCTGTTTCATCTGCGGTGTAACCTATCACACCTTCTTTAGCAAAAAACTGTCCTTGTGCTTCATTTGCACTAGCTACAGTTTGTTTCCATTTTTCTAATTTGTAATCTCTATAACCTATCTTTATTGACTCTGGTATATCTTCTTCACAATAACAAGGTTTAATTTTTTGTTTCATATTAATATCCAAAAGTTTTATCAACGGGAGAAAAGCCATTTTCTTCTCTTCTATTCCAATGTGTTTGTAATGACCTAGGGTGTAGAGGTCTGCTCATACATGCATATCTTAATGCATCATAAGCATGGTCTTCTGCGTGAGTATCAACATCCTCTGGATTGTTTTTATCAGTTGGTAGTAAAGGAAGTGTTCTAATTAAATTAGTGCAATTACTGAAAATAAACATACCAGGGTACTGTATATCTGGGTCTACATAAAGTCTTTTATGAACTTCTAGTTTACCATTTATTCTACTTCTAGGAGACCTATCTGATGGCCGCCATTTGCAACCTTCTTGTATCATTGTCTCTGCTATACTTGGGCCAACATCTCCTCGTTTTGCCCATGTAGAAGAATCGAGAACACCATATTTCATATACTCTCCGTATTCTTGTTGTAAAACTTGCCTAGCAAAAATATCTGCTGTAACTTTTTGTGTGTACAATTCTCTATAAACATACAGATAATTGTCAAAGTCAATAGCAAACCATAAGCAACAAGCAGGAGAAGAATAACCCCAGTCAGCAGAACGAAACCGAACCCAGTTATTAGGTATCTCAAAAGGTTCAATAACATGGACTGCTCTATTAAATTCTGGAAATGCCGAGCCTTCAAATGCTTCCCAATCTCCTTCTAAAAATTGTTTCTTCTGTATATCTGGCAAAGATGATAACATAATCATATAATCATCTGTTTGCATTAGATATGGATTATCTTGTAACTTAGCAGGTATAAATCGTCTTGTAATACTTTTCATACCTACAGGTGTTTCTATGTCCATTGTAAATGGAGTATTTGGTGTTGCAGGGTCAACAAACATATTCTTAACCCATGTTGAACCTACGTTACCAGGGTTGCCTGTAGCTCTAATAAAGACAGGAACTTCTGGGTCTACACTTCGCAAAGATGAACGTAGGAAGTTATATATATCGGGAGTAGGATATTGAGGTAACTCATCTATTCCAATCCATGTGTATGATTGTCCTTGGTAACGAAGAACGTCTGTTAAGTTTTCTGCATAACCAAATTCAATTCTAGCACCAGATGGGAATCGCCATTCTTTTTCTTGCTCTCTCCACTTTGCACCAGGAAATGCTCTAGTATAAAGTCTTTGAGAATGAGATATTAAATCTCTAAGTTCTGGCATTGAACGTCTTAGTAATAATGCTCTATGATGTTGCTTATGACAATAACGCAAAGGGTCAACAAGCATAGCGTAGGATTTACCTCCACCTCTTGCACCACCATAGAATACTTCTTGTTCCATTGCCGCTAAGAACTCAGTTTGAGGCCCATCATTAGGTTGGAATATTATTTCTCTTTCTCCAACTAAATCTTGAACAGTTTCTGGAACAGATTCTAAAACATCTTCTTCTACTATCTGTGTTTCTTTACCCGAAAGGGCATTTTCTATTTTCTTTAAATTTTCTTTTTTATTCTTAGCACTTCTTTGTGCTGAGATTAATTGTTGTTGAGCTTTCTCAACTTTTTTATTTTGTGTTTCTACTATTCTCTTAGCAGACCTTTTTGCTCTTTTTAATAAATCAGATTTAGAAGAAACTTTCTTTGTTCTTTTTCTTCCAACCTTTTTTAATTTAGGTGGAGCAATATCATCTACCATTTTCTTTCTAATACTTTTCTTAAACCCATTCCTGTTATTTTTCTACCTGTTTTTCTAAATAGCCAATCAGCTACTTCTCTATATGAAGAACCTTTTATATATTGTCTTGCTTGTTCTAAAGCATCTAATTCTTCTTGTACAGGTTCTATGTAATCTGGGTTTTCAGATTGTTTATACCCAAAGGGTATTACTCTAGCTACTCTCTTCTTGAGATTCTGCTGTTCTGTCTTTGGGCGGGAGAATAAAGACTCCAGAGAGGGATTTGAGATTGACATCTAGTTTCTCCTTTTTAGTTATACCTACTCGGTCTAAAATTTGTTTAGCGGCTTCTACTCTAATACTAGCACCAGGTACACTCCCATCTTCATCTAATGCTTTTACTAAACCCATAGTTGCTTTAGGAGAATAGGAAGCCATGACTTCTTCTGCCCTTTGTATTATTTCATCTTTCAATGACTTTACAACTTTAGGATATGAATGTTCAGAGTAACCTGCAATCTCTCCTGCTATCTTTGGGTTGCCATGTGCTTCTCCAAATAAAGCAGACAAGAATGTCTGTTGTTGCTCTGTTAATTGTTTTACTTTATCTTTTGTTAAAAATTTATCCATTTATAATTTTAAAATACTCTTCTTGATAATCATTTAAACTAGCAAGGTCATTAATATCAGAGTCTCGTTTGCATAAAGTCTCATAAATATTTTTGTCATCTAACCACTTTCTCCCTGTCCAAAACTCAAAGCCATCATACTTTGTTTTGTACATACTAGCATTTTCATATGCGTAAGATAAATAGTATTTATTTATATTATTATTTAAACACCATTTTATTTCGTATAGTGTTGCATATGTACCTAGTCCTAATTTTTCATCTTGGTAATCCCAAGCAAATTGACCTGTCATAAAATTTTTATTTATAATCATAAATTCTGTAAATGCTACAGGTTTATTTTTATAATAATAAATAAAGTATTTCCAATTTAACGGGTCATCACGCATAAACTCTTCACTTTCTTTTTCATTATTTTTTTCATAGAATTGTTTATGTTGAATATACTTTCTATATATATCAGCTAGTATATCTTTGTCTGGATTACTAGTTATATCTACAGTTACATTTTTTTTATTTAATGTATATTTTTGTTTTTTACTAAAAGTAAATTTAGATAAATCTAACCTACAGCTTCTGGCATTAATCCATGTTAAATTATCTAGTTTTGTAAAATACCAAGATAACGGAATCCATCCATTATCTAATGCGTAGTCGTATTCTCTAGGTTTAAACTGTGCAAGTATTAAAGAATATAATAAATCGTAATTTGTTAACTTACCTGTTATATGGTCAAAAAATATTTTCACTAAGGACGTTCAAACTGAGTCATATATGAGTCATCAGTTTTAGTGTCTTCTTCTCTGGTGTTTTCTACAGTATAAAAATTCTGGTCTATCTTATAGCCTGGATTCTTTGTTAATCTTTCTTCCATAAAAGCATCATCATACCAGATAGTTCTATTATTAGGATATGCAAAAAAGTTACCATCATCCATTCTAAACATATGGGCACATTTGTGTTCTGGGTCTTCACTAAAATTTGTATCTAACATTGCCGCTTTGTTTTCCCATGCCCAATCTATTGTGAACATATATGTTCCTTTTCTTTTAACACCTTTGTAATCTACAAGTTCTGCCCTGCAGTTTGCTAATCTATTTCTTCTATTAACATCTACATATGGAGAAAAACAATCCCAATATTGATGTATATTTAAATTATGTTTAGGTGCATCCTTCTTCCAACAAAATGCATGTATTGGTCTTCTTGTCCAATTTACACCATTAGGAAGTAAACATTCAAATAATAATGCTCTTCTTTCTAAACTGTTTACTGTATGAACATCTGCAAAGGTAAAATCGCCATGACCTTTTTCGTGGTCGTATAAATATTCATTTCTAATATACGCACTAAAAGGTGGTAAATTATGATTTAAATATGCCACTAACTCTTTTTATGTCTTTGACAAAAATTAGCGGCTGATTCTTTTGAACGAAAACCCCATGCCTTGAGTGCCAAACCAAGTCTAGTTGGTTTACCTTTCTCATCTTTTTCTTTACCCTTCATACCTGCAAATCTACAGGCAAAAGAAACTCGTCTAGGATTAACTCCTCGTTTTACAGGAGGCTTTAAGTTAGAGCCTTCTTTTCTTTTGAAATATGCTCTACCTGCGGCTGTTAATCCGCCTTTAGGATTTTTATGTTCTTTTCGCATTTCTTAAACTCTCTTTTGCTTTTTTAAACATTGCCGCTATTTTAAGTTTACCCATAACTTTTGCTCTTTGTTCTGCAACAGTTAGTATCTGTATTTTTCTAGCGTAAGGTTTATTTATTCTTCGTACCTTTGCTATTGTTGCTCTAGCATCAGCTTCGGTTGCAAATTTTATACTTACTGTATCTTTTGGATTTTCATCCGTGTATAATCTTCTACCAGAACCTTTTGGTTTTTTACCTGTTCCTACTTTAGGGTCTCGTTTTTTTGCCATTACGAATTGCACTCTTAAGTAACTTAGCTTGTTTTTTATGTGACTTAGAAGCCTTTGATAAACCTTTAATAACTTTTTTAATCTTTTTAACTTGTATCATGAGAAACTCCTATATGCTCTAGTTTTTTTAGCTATACCTTTTGGTTGTTTACTAAACTGTTTACCTCTTCGTCTAGCTTCTCTTTTCTTTCTTGTACTAGCCGCATACTCTTGTGCAGATAAAGACTTTATAGCTTTCTCTGGTAAGTACCTTTCTCCAGTAACACTAGATTTTTTTCCAGACTTAGTTCTCCATTTTTGTTTGCCCCAAGCCTTTAAACTTCTTTGACTTTTAGATAGAGCCATTAGCCTCTACAACCGCCACAATCTCCACCGCAATATTCACACATCATCTATCACCTCTCTTACCTTTCTTAACAAATTTTAATGGCATAGTTCTTTTAGGTTTCTTTTTAGATTTCTTTTTAGCTTTTTTAGCTATAGCCGCCGCAATAACATCACCTCTAGTAATTTTATTAGGGTCTCCATACATTTTTGCTAAATCTTGTTTTCTTCTAGACATTTCCTTCCTACCACTACCTCTTCCTTTTGCAGGAGGTCTTTTAACGTATGAAGGAAGTATTCCCTTTTTCTTGTACATGTTGATAGCATCATACATTCCACTTTTTAAAAATTCTTGTAATGTCATCATTTTAGGCATTATTTATATCCTCCACCTGCTTTTTTATAAGCCTTTGCCAAAGCCTGGGCCTTACGAGCTGACCACTGTCCTGCCCCAGTACCATGAGAGGCTTGTGCTTTTATACGATTAAATATTTTTTTACGCATACCAGGTTTTGTATAGTTACCTGCTTTGTTTACTGTTGATTTAGCCATCTATATCCACCTATTCTTTTTTGCTCCGTTTCTGTCTTTGCCTTTTGCTTTAAGACCTGCATCAGCTTTTTGTGACATATCTTCTCTTAGCTTATCTTCTTTACCGCCAAGGTCAGATATAGTAATCATCTTTGGTACACTAATTACTTTTTCTACATTTGGGTCTCTACATGGTTCGTTTCTTTTATCCATAGGTAGAACCTTTGTAAAAGTTTCTTTAGTTTTTTTATTATAAAATTCGTATGTTGGCATTATGTTATTCTACTATCTGTATGGCCCATAAATTTTTTATCTTTAGGACTTCGTAAATTAGCTTTTTGAACATTTTCATCTTTTGGATATTTTTTCTTAAGTTGTTTAATTTGATTTTTATATTTTTTAAGTTCTTCTTTTTTTAATTCTATTGCACCTTCTCCAAGGTTTTCTATCTGTTGTATTTTTTTTCTAAGAGACTTTATCTCTTTAACAGCTTTCTTTTCTTCAGAACTAAATAAACCAAATAAATTCATTATCTTTTATAGTAAGGTTCTTTTGGCCCTCTGTAATTTCTAATTACATAGCCAGAAGGTTTACCTTTTGGTTTTGTTGTTTTCTTTACATTCTTACCTAATTTAGATTGAAAGATTCTAAGTGCTTTTGCCGCTTTTTCTTTTTCTCTAATAAGGTTCATCTTAGCCATCTCTTTTGCAGTTGGCCCTTTTCTAGTTTGTTTAACAGTAGCTTTCTTTACCTGTTTTATTAATCCGTGATTCTTAGCAATCTGCATTATAGCCGCTTTGCCATATTTTTTTATAGCCGCCATTACGCCTTTAGCGGCTATAAATTTAAGAATCCCTACTGCTACAGGTACTACCATTAATCTTTTAACTTTCCAAATCCACCCATAGTAAATAGTTTTCTAAACTCTTTAGGGTTTTCTTTTTTAAGTCTATTCATCTCTACTTGATATTTGTTTCTTCCAGAACCATCTGCCGCATCAATATTCTTTAGTGAATCTTTCTTTGCAACCATAGCTCTTACTCTATCTTCAAAAGATGATATTTTCATAGTTGGTTTAGAACCACCTGTTCTCTTTTGTTCTTTTTTAGGTAGAACAGATTTTGTAATATTTTTAGGTGGTATCTTTCCTGTAAATTTAGTATCTCTTTGAGGTTTATCTCTGACTGTGACTTTTACACCGTCTTTCTTTTTATCTCTCATAGAAGCTACTAATCCACCAAGAAGTAATCCTCCACCCACTATAGCAGGTAATGCTTTAGCTAGTTTACCACCCTTTACTACTGGTTTAGGCTTTACTGGGTTTTTCTTTCCTCCACTTTTAACTGGTTTTTTTATTGGTTTTACTGGTTTAGAACCGCCCTTTCTTTTCTGTGGTTTTGTAGGTAGTTTACTAAGTTTTGGTTTAGGTTTAAGTTTTTGCTTAACTTTAGAAGTAATTGTAGTAGGCTTACCCTTAATTACCTTTATCATTGGTTTAGTCTTAAATTGTTCTGGTACCCTTTTAGCTTTAGGTTTTGCTTTTGTTGGTTTAGAACCACCTTTTCTTGTTTGTGGTTTTGTTGGTAATTTACTAGGCTTCGGCTTAGGTTTTACGTTACCTGTAATCTTTTTTCTTTTTGCAGGTTTTACAAATTTAGGTTTTGTTCTTGTCTGTGGTTTTTTAGGTAAAACAGATTTTACTATCTTCTTAGCCGCATTAACTACAGCTTTATCTTTACTTGTTGTTTTCTTTGCTATCTTAATTGCTTCTTTAACAGCTTTAGCACCGTATTTTGCTACGGCTCTTGCTCTGTTTGCCGCTATAGCTCTGGCGATAACAGTAAATGCTACTCTGCCTCCTATAGCTAATATTAGTGGTATTGCCATGTTAACCTCTCCTCATTTTTCCGTTTGGCATACGTCTAAACGACCTGTTCTTTGACCTGTTAACTACTCGTAAGTTATGAGGTCTATTATCTAGGGCATTATTGTTTGCATGATGAACATCCATACCACTACCCTTTTTAACCATGCCTTTTCTTTCCATCATCTTTCTTGCTTTGTTTCTGGAAACTCTTTTTGCAACTACCGTAGGTTTACTATCGTAGTTCGCATATTCTTTCTTGTAATTTCTGCCTGTAGATTTATTACGGATTCTCTTCCCTGTTCTGGGATTAGTAACCATTATCTGCCACCATATCTAAACTTACCTTTTCTCAAAGGTTTGTTTCTCTTCTCTACTTTACTTAGTGGCGTTTTTGATGTTCTTCTTACAGGTCTTTGTTCAAATTTTTTCTTTGCCATAGCAGATGGTAAGTCTTTTGCAAATGGGTTAACAACCCTAGATTGTTTTACCATCTTGGGTTTTCTTCTCATTCTCTTTACTATTTTACCTACTGCCATCTGTTAATCCTCTATTCTTTAGCCAATCCTCTCCATAACTTACAGTTATTTCCTCTCCTTTGGCTATATCTCTCCTTGCCTTAAATAACAAGGTATTCTCTTTTTTTAAATTTATTTCATATTGGCAGTTGTTTCTTTTAGCATGGTTATATAAACTACCATATCCAAAACATACTGCATAACAATGCTCATCAAGGTCAAAGACATAGTCCATCATCTTTGGGCCTATCTCTTCCTTGTAAACGGGCAAAAAGGGAGCTTCCTCGATAATACTACCTTTTTTAATAGGGTTCTTAGCGAAGACTCCTCTTCCACCAATCTTTGAGTATTGTACTTCTATACTGTTTAAGCGGAACAAGCCAGACATTCTTCCTCTTCGGTTTGTGTGTGTTGAGTACGGGTCTGGTTTTCTATTTGTTTTTTTAGTTTGAAGTTCTCATTTCTAAGAACTATCCTGTCCTGCAGGACTTTATCTAACTTTTTATCAAGGATTTTATTTGAAAACTCTAGGCTTTCTACCTTATTCATTAAATTTTGTATCATAATACTATCTTTTGCTTGTTTTTCCATGTTTACTCCCTGTTGTTAGATAAAAAAACACCAAGGAATCCACAAGCGTGTACATTCATTGGTGCGAATTGTTGATGGAACTCGTATTTTTGGTAAAATGTGGTGAGTTCCCCTCCCACCAATGAAATTATTTATATATTTTTAGCCTGGAGTCTTTATGCATATGTATTGTATGGGTGTACTCCGCCATTAAATATATAATTATATAATTATATCAAGAATGTTGGTCTTGTCAAGAACTTTTTTATAATTTTTTCATTGACAAAATGGAATATGATGGTATAATAGTAATATACACCCTTGAGGGGGGTTTTATATACCCCCTATAGTACCCTTAAGGGTTAAAATATAGTCACAGAAAGTGAATAAAATGCCTTATAATGTAGCCCCAAAGTAGTTTCAATTCAATTTTAGACTTTTTTTGGTGTGTGCGTATATATATACATAGGGTGGGGTGGGGGTCGCCTGCCTGCCCCTACAACGGTTTCCTTCGGAAACGGTAAAAATCCATAAAAAAATCCGTCAAGTTGACGTTTTTATTTTTCTATAATTTAACACCTGGCACAAATAAAAATAATTCTTAATAAAAAAATAATTAATTATAAAAAATATTTCTAAAGATACTTTAATAATAAAAGTAGTTTCATTTTTTTAAGGTCATAAGGTAGCTATAAAATTTGTATCTAACTACTTTCAATTAATACTAAAAACATAATTAATATTTATTTATTGAACTAATAATTTTTTAGAACTGATACCAAGAATTAACAAGGTATTGTTTAAAGGTTCAAATAATAT
>VTLG01004479.1_pt1 | contig 20200 bp, 36 predicted proteins | sample 4694571 | NCBI WGS metagenome assembly VTLG01 (sample SAMN12604809, study PRJNA352737) | marine metagenome | biome: ENVO:00000447; feature: ENVO:00000209|ENVO:00000569|ENVO:01000036; material: ENVO:00002151; isolation source: viral sequences binned using virsorter ... | reverse complement strand
CCATCTTCCCTGTTCTGAGACTTATAATCAAACCTCTTAATTATATAGTCAGTTATCTCAGGTCTGTTAGTTTTGTTTAATCTTGTAGTCATGTATCACATTCTCCTCTTATTTCATTAGGTCTCCTAACGCAACTACACTCTGCTAGGCAACCTCTTGGGTTTCCACATATCTCTTCATCATCCCCACAGGGTAAGTTCATACAAGGACAGGTATCTTCTGTACATATTTCATTACAATCGCATATAGTATTGTCCCTTAGTATACGAAGATTATTACTTACAGTGTCCATATCTCTTCTAACCCCTCGAAGCCGAAGTCCTCATCAGCTTCTTCTTCATTACGGACTGCCTGTAAACTAATTGCTTCACATACCTCAGACTCATGTACTTCCTGCTTGTCCTTCTGATAGAGTTCCCCATTCTCTACCATCCTAATAGCTTCTTCGTCAGTTTCTGCTTGGAAGTCTATTTGATGATGTCCTATAAACTCCATTGATACTGTATAGTTACGCATTGGTATCTCCTTCATACTCAGCTATAGTTTTAATTGCCCAGTAAGGTGTATGGTGGCATCCATTACTTCTATGCTTGTCAGCTATTTCCACTATACCAAGTATAACATTCAGCTTGTCTTGAAGTACATTAGCTCTTATCCACTCTGCATCCCAATCGTCATGACTAACGCAGTTACCTTCACATACTTCATTGTCTACTTTTGTATTCAATCTATCTATTTCAACTTGCTGACTCATGCAAAGTTTATCTAACTCATCCCTTTCTTCTTTCAACTTATTTATCTCAGTATGACAGTTATATTCTGGTATTAAAGGAAGGGAATCTCTACAATCACATTCGCCTATTTTTGGTGGACACCCTTGACACTCACAGTCTGATACAGATAATTCATAGGTCTTACCATGAGGGTTATCTCTTTCGTCTTTCGTCATATCTGTCCACTCCAACTTATCTCTATAACGCAATTCTGTTTTCAACTTATCCCTTTCTTCTCTCATCATAGTATGAGCAGTTATCTCTAACTTCAACTCATTCTCTTTAGCATCTAGTTTGTTCTGTAACTCTAAGTTCCACTGTACTTGTTCAGCTACCCTATTGTTCAAAGCTAAGAGTTCCTTCTGCATCCTCTCCATCTCTTCATCTTTTATGCCTAATGCATAATACATATCAGATACATCTGTTACATTAGGAACATCAGTATCCTCTACCAAGCACTCAGCGAATCTAGCATTCTTAAACGATTTAGTTTTGGGTTTCCTCTTTGCTTTTACATACCCTCTGATACTTGTAGCATTCTCCTTCAACGTATGACCTGCATTACTAGGGACTCTCTTACCTGTATACCTAGTTGATAGTTCATAGTTATGAGTATTAAGGTACTTCCGAAAGTCCTCAACAAACTTGAATCCTGTTTCATTTGCAGGGACTCTGAAAACTAATCCATGCTTGGAATCATCTATATACTTGATTGGCTTCTGAAATCTAACTGGCTTTTTCTTGTTCATTATCTTCTCCTATATAACCTTCTTTTTCAAGGTCGTCTTTAATATCATTCTCTTCTCTATACTCTATCCATTCACTATCAGGGTCTTCCCCATTATCTTCAATAAATGACCTAGCTAACTGTTCACTTGAGAACTTAAGTAAACTTCCGTCATCTTCTTCAAGATACCAAAACCCATTCAATCCTAATACTCCATCAGGACTTTGCATTGTTCTTACTACTATCATCTGTAGTCTCCTTTACTTTCATTGCTTTATTAACTATTGTTGTCATTGAGGGCATCCTTCGGTACATAAAGTCTCTCTGCCATAGGCACATTGACTACACTTCATACCTGACTCTACTCTAAGGTCTCCATACTTATAGTCCCCACAATCATTACATGTCCATTTATTTGCCATATCACAATGGATTGGGGAACAATCCTCATGGTTAACTTCATGACATCTTGTATTTTCCTCTACTTCTCTATCCATACATGACTCCTTTATTTTTTGATTTGCTCAAAGTATAACATAGCTTAAAAACTTTTTTTGGTTTCTTTAATTTCTGATGTTAGGGTCTTTATATATAGTAAGGTCTTTTATAGTTAAGGGTCTGGTATTAGTATATGGATTACTCATGTCCTTTTCGTATTGTATGAATCCCCAGACCATAGTCACTATAGTTCCTGCAACTACATCAGGATATAGTTTACGAAAATAATCAAAAGCTAATTCAGGATTCTTTGGATAGTATTCCCTTACTGGGTTTGCTAGTTCCCTCATTTGTTCATCCATACTTGAATAGTCATCCATATTCAGTACCCCCTTTAATTTTATTTATCTTCTGTATCTTTATTTAATCTAGCTTTCATATACCTTTCGGCTTGTTCCCTAATAAGTCTAGTTATATTTGTTTTCCACTTACGAGTATCTTTAACAGCTACATTGGTAGTCAAACCGATATGTTCCTGTACTTCCTTTTCTGTAGGGCTTCTCAATGATTCCCCACTATTACTAACTACACCAGTATTAGAATCATAGGGAACTAATGCCATTCCTACTATTTCTAGTTCCACCAATCTTTTAGCTAGTTCCTTATAGTTCTTCTTAGTTATTTTGCTAATTCCTGTAAGCATACTTGAATGTATAAGGGCTGACGTTATAGGATTCAACATATACTTTTCATCTTCCTTCCTGTCAGGATTAGGATTATCTATCCAACATAATTCCTTTGCGTTCTCTACTTCTGTGAAGTCCCATGTTAATGCCATAATATCTCTCCTTTACTTATTGTATAAATTTAAAGGGGGAGTGGGAAAGTTTTCTTGAAGTCATTCAGGGCAATCGTCATTTCCCATCAGCCTCATTACTTCCTCGTATTCAACTTGTTATAGATGTCATCAAGTGATTCATCAGTGGTCGCTATAGAGCTTGCAGTCTAGAAAGCATCCTAGGAATACTTCCTACTGTCATGGTAGATAAGGGATTCAAACTGGTTCATCAGGGTTCTTATAACAAAGTTGGTTTATCCCACTCCCCTGTGTACTGGTTAGGAAACAGTGGTTGGCTCTCTGGTATGTACATACCTCACAATCTTCCTTGCCACTTTTTCAGTACAGTTGTCAAACTGTCCTTCCCAATACTAACAGCTTTCAAGACTAGCTGTAAGGCACGACTTAATTAGATACTACATCTACTTACCCCATCCATAATCTTTGTAGTGATAGTGCTGAATATAAAAGATTCCCAACCAATAGATGTATCGTGTCCTAATATTTAATTGTCTAAGTGTTACATTGTCTTAATCCCCCTTAATATAAGTTATCTATATGCTGTTGTGTCAGATAGCATTTTCGATTCAAAATAAACTCTATCACATCACAAAAACTTTTTCAAGTTTCCACCTATACTAACAACACTTATTGTTCTCTGGTATTTCTTCAGGTGCTTTAAACAAAGGGTTTCTGCCTGTCTCTATTCGTACTCTATGTATAGCTTCAAATATATCATCCACTTTATATACCTGTGTATAGTCTTGTTCCTTGATACTTATTTCCCATCCAGATAGTAAAGCATCTTCAGGTGGTTTATATGGAATCATATATATTGTGGTTGAGTTACCTATGTCTGCTCTCCACTTATTTCCTTCCATTTCTATATAATCAAATATCAAGTCTCTCATAGTTCCCCCTATTTATATAAGCATTAACAAGTCAATTAAAGCTATACTGGCTATCAGTATGTAATTATACATCAATTCCTCCTATTCCCTATGTGCCTCTACATTCTTTTTATTTATGTTAACCACCGATAAGTTCATATTAGGCATCTTTTCTAACAGTTCCCAATCCCCTTTACCTTTTTGTCTTTTCCATTGTAGGTCTTTATCTTTAGGATAGTCCTTATTCCATTCAACAGTAGAGGCCTTTTTTAATAGTCCTCTATAAGACTTAGCTAAAGGAAGTACATATCTAAACTGCTTCCCTTTAATTCTCTGTATCCCTTTCATCTTTAAGAAGTCTGGTGTTAACCAGAATAACTTATCTCTACCCAGTAGTTTAGCGTTCTCCTGTAACAAGGATTTAGACGACCTAGGATGTATCTTCTCTCCGTCTGCTCCAATATAAATATCCGTCCAAATAAATCCCCCATACCAAAAATTAAATGCTTGATAAACATAACCTGCCTTTCCTACAATTCCATCTGCCCATGTATAAAGAAGTTTCTTATCAGGACAGTTTCGTTGTATCCATTTAAATACTTCCGATAACATCTGTGTTTCAGAGTTAGCAGGATAAGATTCATCCATACACATCTTTCCTATCTCATAGTAATCCTGTGTAATTAGGGAAGGAAACAATTTACGGATTGTCTGTAATGGTTGTGTTCCCCATCCTAATGTGATTACTCCTGCTAAGTTTTCTTCATCATATACCCCAAGAAAATGTTTAGTTAATCTAGGCATAACCTTTGAGTAATGTCTAGCTTGTATAAAGTCTATTGCTTCTGTCTTATCTATAGGTTCTACACTGAAATTATACTTCAACTTCCTCTCCTTGTTTCCATGCCGTGACTCCCTCAGAATCTAGCACAACTAAGTCTGCTTCGTCAATTCTGTTATCAGGGTTGTCGTAAAAGAAATGGTCAGCTTGGTAAGGGTTGTACTTAACCAGATAGGGAGTTATTAAAAAGAACCCATCTTTAACATCCAATACTTGGTTCTCAGTTACTAATGTCCCCCTTACAAATGCATGAACATTCTTTCTACGTTCTTCTAAAACTTTCTTCCTTCCTGCAGGTTGAACTACAAACTTAGCATCTCTTATGTATGCTGAGTCAGTATGCTCTATAACTCTGCCAGTAGTTCTAGACCTAATACTATAACAATCCTTATGTAGATTCTTGTATATGTCTACTTCCATTTCCTATATCTCCTATATAATTTATATTGTCTGCCTTTGGATAAGGCTCCTCTTTCCATTGTACCTGTAAAGTATTATCATATACCATAAGGTATCTATGCTTTCTAGGTCTTGGTCTCCATTCTCCTTTAGTTCCTTTAACCTTTCCTCTGGTATGTTTAATAAAACTTCCGTCTGGTTGTTCAAACCAATAATCAGACCTCTGTTTAGTTAACCCATAGTATCTAAAGTTAAGAGCCTGATAGATAAAACCAGTATGGAATCTTGAGTCTGCATAACTAATCAATGCTTTTACCTTAGTATCTTTTCGGAGACTCTTAATAGCTCCTGCTACAAACTGTGATAGTATAAAGCCTTTCTCTAAATTAGGATGCCTTACTAATCTACCCAGTTCAAAGATACCTTCCTGTTCATTTCTCTTTAACCCAAAGCACCCTTTCATAAGTTCAGGTACTGAAGGGTTATGGAATATACATACTGCCTGTAAAGTATTGTTAGCATACACTCCATAGTTGTATCCACTTCTAAATCCTTTACTCTCTTCTATAAGATAATGATATGGAAGTAATAGAGTTACTTCCCTACTGGTTACTCTTTTGATATCTAGTATCATACTGTCCTCTATACTTTTCTAATCCTAGTCTAGAGCCATTCTCTCTAGAAAGCAACTTCCCTAAATAAGAGGGGGAAACCAATTATCGTAAAGTTGCAACCCCATGTCCACGTTTGTGTTCTCTTGCACCACTAGGATATAAGTTACTTAACTAGCAAGCCTCCATATTCCTATCGGCTTACCATGAGAAGTAGTTCTCCTTGAGGCGACCTCTCCTACTTTTGTAAACTGTCCACCTTTGAACAGACTACCTGATGCATTCATATGACCAGTTGGGCTTCCAACTTCTGCTACAACATCATCTGCTGTAACGAATGTATGAGCCTTAGCATACTTAACAGCATACTGTCTAGCCTTTTCTAGCCATAACGAATTACTAACCTGTCGAGCATTTTTTTTACCTGTACTTTTTTTATTCATAGTACCTCCTGTATATTTATTTTCGCTCAAAATTTCCCCCTGCTTATTTACTATATCACATCCAAAAAACTTTTTTTGGTTATTAGGATTTCCACTTCCCATCTATACACACTCTAGCTATTGCTCCGTATACGGATAGGTCTTGCCAAGAATCTTCTATTGATTCTTCTATACTAGGCTCATCTTTTCTATTGTATAGATTAATAAGTCTTTCAATCTTATCACTACTACGTACTAATACACCAGTTACTCCGAACTTAGCTATATTTTGAGGCCCATAATCATGTTGTTTCTTATCGAACAGTTGTATATCCTTAAGAACTTCATCTATTATGTCTCTAGTCTGTTCTTCTGTACATTCTAGTGCATTGTAGATATGGTTAATTAAGTTTTCCTTTTCCATACTTTTCTCCTTTTTAAGTTTTAAATTGGTTATAAAAATGATAGCATATCAAAACTTCAATGTCAAATTTACCTAAGGTTAGGAGGTATATAAAAAAGAAGTATAAACAATAGAGTAAGAATAAACATTATAAATACTTCCATACTATCCCTCTTTATTATTTAACATATCCTCTAACCTAGAAGGTATTGTATCATCTAAGGGAACATTCATATCTAATTGGTCTATTATATCTCTAGCTACCTTCTCTCTTTCATAACTCTGTTTGTATAATAGATTGTATATCTTTCGTTTTAAGTTAAACCCTACTGCTTCTTCCCCAACTTTTATATAGCTATGAGATATTTCTCTCAGCATATATAAGTCAGTGTCCGATACATACACTTGGGCTTCCAAATCTTTATTTTCTGGGTCGGTTGTAAAAAGAATAGCTACTCCAATTCTTTCTAATAAATCAACAGGTGCCGGAAGTCCTGCCGTATGAGTTAAAGGTCTTACTGTAGTTATCCTTTCATCTCCCTGTTCTTTCTCAATAATCATAGTTAAACTATCGTCTATAAACATTGCCTCATTTCTGGTAAGGCTAATTATTTTCTCAGTCTCACTTGATAAGATTGAACCATCCTCATAATGTTCATGCATAGTTACTCCTAATCCTCTGTAATTGTTTCTATATCTATATACTTAGCCCTCTGTGCTTTCTTAATCTGCATTTTAGACTTCTTCTTACCCTCAGTATCCGAATTATGAGGTCTCTTAAAAGGTTTTGAGATAAACTTACTATCTCTTCTACTGTTTACTTTACGTTCTCTATTTCTCCAGTTGTTACCCATCTCTCTCCTTCTTTTTTTCTAGAATTTCTTGATACTTCTCTCCAGCCATACTATATAAGTTACGAACACTCTTACGATTATCTTGAACAAAAGACTTCTTAGACCTTCTCTTTCGGTCTCTCCTATCCCACCTATTATCCATATGTGAATCTTCATATTTCATATAGTATTATACCTCTAAACACTTAAAGCTTCCTTATCTATTTCGGTACCATAGCGTACTATACAAGGTATATGTCCTACTCTATTTGTAAAACGTTGTTCTATTATCTCTCTGTCCGATTGGGTCTCAGAGTATTTTAATAATACTCCTTGACCCACTTGGACTAAGTTACCACAATAGTCACACTCATGTACTTCTTCATTCTTAGTCCTGTACCCCATAGCTTTACTCCTTATACTAACAAAGCTGCAAATAAACAGAATACAATCCACCATCTTATAAATTTCGTATAGTCATGTATCTCCATAGAACCTCCTTTGGGTTTTTTAATTTAGTTACCAAAAGATTAGCAGATACAAATTAACCTGTCAAGTGGTTTAAAAATTTATCTAAGTTGGGGGATATCAAAGATATCCCCCAAAGCCCTAGATAGGGATCACCTCCTTATATTTAACACCAAATTTTTTAAAAGCCTGTTCTAATTCTATACATTCTTTTTGTCCTATGAACGTTTTAACCACCTCCATATATGCCGAAGCAAAATTTGGCCCATGATGATCTGCAGGGCCAATCTGATAGTTTATTACATGAGACATCTCATGACATATAAAGGGTAAACTTTTCGTTATAGGAAATGGTAAAACAATGAGGTCTTTTGTAGCATATGCTGTTTGGATATCTAGTTTATCTCCCACCTCTAGTTTAGGGGGATATATATTAAACACTTCTGATATGAGTGTAATTAATTTATCTATTTCATCAAGAGATAAAATATCTAGGGTGTTCCAAAAAGTACAATTTTCTTCTGCCTTATATAATCTTTTACGTTGATAATCCCTTATATGGGTATTGGGGATGTCTCCTATGTAAGACTTCATACATGCCCCCTTTGTTATTACTTATTATAATTGCCGTACTCTCTGTTATCTGAATAAGATCCTTTCCCAAGGTCATCTAATGCCTTCCCAATGTTTTCATGGTCAGACATAATAGTTCTCATTTCATTCTCTATAAGAGCATCCTTGGTTTCTAGAGATGCTATACGGTCTTCTAATTCTTCTATAGCTTCTTCTAGTTTCGTTGGGTCAAAGAATGTCCCTGAGATTCTTTCCTGTGTTTCATTCATAGTAGTGATTTTTTCCTTGATGTTTTCAAGGTCAGCTTGAAGAACAGCAACGTCAACAGTGGTAGCTTCTTCTTGCATTGTAGATACGGTTGTATCTAGATTAGATACTGTGGAATCTAATTGGGCAACGTACCAAATGATTCCGAAGGCTTGGGCAACTATAACACCTATAACTGCTATGGGTAATTTAATGTTTGCTATATTCATTTTCTCACCTTCCCCCATACAATCCTAGCTAATCCAATAACTCCAACAACTACTGAAGCCCATGCAATTATCTGGATGGTCATTATATCCTCAAAGGCATGTCTAGAGATATCTGCCATTAACCCTCCGAATATCACTAGAGGTATGGGAAAATATTCTTTTAATAAACTCATGTTACTCTGGGATAATAATATTATCTAAAGCATTTATAGTAGTCTTAGTGAACTCTCTAAGTTCCTTAACTAAGGCTTTCTTCTCTGCCATAGTAATCTTCTTATCCTTCATTGCATTCCCAAGGACAGTTACTACATCCATTGCTTCCTTAAGGATTTTCTTTCCTTCTGCTGTTTGTCCAGCATTTAACTGCATAAAAAGAATTGCTAAACTAATTAATTTCATTGGGTTCATATTCTATTCCTCCACATTTACAATTTCCACCACAAGCACAAACCTCTGTATCTTCATTCAGTATGGGTGAACCCCATGCTGCGCAATCACAATCAGAGCATCCACACTCACAGTCTTCTTCACAAAAACAATATTCATCTGTTAAGAAACACTCACATTCAAGAGCATCGTCAAATGCTGTTGTAGTCATAATAAACTCTCCTCTTTATTATACTTATTCGTTCTCCAGAACTTTCATCCCTAGAGCGATAATTCCTCCGATAGTTCCAGTAGCTATCTCTGGGCTACCCATATATGTGGCTACTCCAGCCAGTCCCCCTAGAACTGATATGGCTAAAAATATCTGAGGTCTAAACTTTCCCATCCAACTCATAACTTTCTCCTTATCCTTTTATATGAATGTCTATTTTGGTCTACCCATGTGTTACTAGCTTTGTCGAAGTCTATATGCTCTATCCTTCTATACTCCGCTAGTTCTTCTTGTTGTTTAATCTCTCTTTTTTTGTTGTTCCAGAAAGACTTGAAATTCATAATACTAAACCAACTTAGACTCATACTCTCCTCCCTATTCTTTTAAAAGCTTTTTATAACCATCCTTTATTTTTTCTTTCATCTTATCCCATTTATCTCCATAGGCTTTTTTATCTTCACGCCAATCTGGATATGCTTGATCCATTGCATTAGCTACGACAGCATTAATATCCGTTTGCTTAGACATCCAAGTAAGAAACTTATCAGTACTCTTTACTTCAAACCATCCCATGTGTGGAGTACCGCTCCCACCTTGAACATCTTTTTCTATTGTAGCTTTGTCATGATTCTCAGTTTCCATTCGATTATGTTCTTCACACCAATGAGGTTTATCTTCTTTTGACATCCAGTCCAGAAACTCTGTAGTTTTCTTAACTTCTATTTCTGGTGAGTACCATGGATGACCTGCTTCATTTGCTGCTTTTTGAGCTTGAGCAGTAAGGGTTTCATAATAGGAAGGGGCATCTTCATCATGCTTGCTTCCAAGATTTTGTCCTGCTTCATTAACAACCCATGGTGGTTTTACATGTATAGGCATTCCTGTATCATCCGCTTCAGTCTCTATAACAGGGGTATATCTCATTCCGTCCTGAGGTTGCTCAGATGGAAAGCCATATTCCCTTAGTAATTGGTGATGTTCAGACTGTCTTCCTGCAAAGTTAAGTAATGTAGGGAATGATTCCTTGGTCGCTAATGGGTCTTTATCTTCCTTTATAATCCAATTATTAAGAGTGTCTATAAAGCTTATGTCTCCATCTTCTTTATATAATAGTTCCAATGGTTCTGAAGATGAGCCATCACATCCACAATCACATTCCGACTTAGACACTAAACAACTTCCATCTGAGCAAGATTTAGTTGCAGCGTTTTCTGCCTTAAGGATTTCAAAACTGGCACCTTGATTGACTCCCTTCTCACATACAGTCACTTCAGCCAATTCCATTTCGTCTACCTGCATGTATGGCATCAAACCTTTCTGCATATTCTGAGTCTTTGTAGCAGACCCAGCTATAGAATAGCTTTTAAGCTTTCCTTCATTTATTTGTTCTAAGACTCTATTTGCAATCTTAGTATCATTACGTATTTCAGTTACAAAGAATAGTCCTTTATCATCCACTCCAGATTTAAATATCTGTCCACCCTTTGTAATGTACGCTGGTAATGCCCAACCTACCTGTACGTCTGAGTGAAGTACCATTGTATTTCTAGTTCGGAAATTTTCCATATACTTTTTAAAGGCTTTCTTCAAAGCTTTTGTTGTAATCATGTGACCCTCACGGTCAATTAATTCTACAGATGCTGGGCCACCAACAACAATTGGTTCCGTATCTCCTATCTTTTGTACAGCCTTAGTGTAGGTAGGAGAGTTAGGGTAAGCTCTGTGTAATGTTAAAATTTCTGCATCAGAGGCTATTCCAGCTTTATGTAATCTTTGATACTCTTCTAATGCATCCTTAATATCCTCAACAGTAGTTCTTCCTGATTGTTTCTCAATACGAGTTATCTCAGAACTATCTGAAATAGTTTGATACATATCTTTATTTATTGTATCCCAATTGGTAGGAGAAGGTATATCTCCCACGGATGTTTTAATAGTTTGAGTTGTCATTTAAATCGTCCCCCAAATCACTCCACTTACAGTAGGAGTACCTGACGCAGATATCACTGAAACATTATTAGTGAAACCTAACTGTCCTGTGTTTTCAAATGTTCCTCCTGCCAATACAGGTATTCCAGTAGAGGATGAAGCAGTTGTATCAAATGCTACATAAACAATTTCAGCACCTGTTCCTGATTCATTCTTTATTGTTATACCTCTAATAAAAGTCATGGCTGGTTTTCTATGAGAACTGGAAGCATTTGCTGTTCCTTCCCATTCGTAATTAATCCCTGAAGCTCCATCAACATATGTAGAAACTGCAGTAGTATCTTCTCGTACTTCAAACATTATCTTGTCCGCATAAAAATCAATGTCATGTTGAGCTTGTGAAGTTAAATATAATCTATACTTAGCTCCTGCTGTACTTGGAGGAACTGTGTATTGAGCAGTAACTCTAGTCCAACTAGTTGCTAAGTTACTGGAACCAGATGTAGCATGAACAGTTGTACCTGCTGCATCTCTAATTTCAAGTTTAACTGCGCCACTTGCTGAAGCTCCTCTATGCTCTAATTGAACAGATAAATGCTGTGGGTGTAAGCTAAAAGGTATCGTGGGAGATTCCCAGTACCATCCTTCTCCTGCAGCACTGTTATCTGGATTTGCTAAAAGGGAAGCTGCGCCTACGGATTGTTGGGCAGTACTTCTAGAGATAGCAGAACCAGTTGCTGTGAACATTGATATTGTTGCGCTTTCAACTCTTGGATTAGTTACCCAGTTTGTAGCAGAAGTTTTATTTCCAATAGTTAACAAGTCCGCTGCGGTAGTTGAAAGTGCTTGTCTAAATGGTGAATATCTTGTATAGGGATGGACGGATTGCCTTGTTGAGAAATCTATATCCCATCCTCTCATGTCAGTATGTCTTTCGTTAGCCATATATATTTACTCCTAATCTTGGAATATTTCTACAAGTCCTATTACTGTTCCCATAACAACTGCTGCATGAGCGAATAGTATCCCTGCAAAGATTGCTAAAGATTTGGCACCATAAAACTTGGTACGCCAATGCTTTATTTCATCCAATTCATTATTTACTTTGTCCATTCCTCTACATAAAGTTTCGTTTAATCTACTCTGGGTGTCAATGTATGTATCCAGTCTCTCCATATAAACTGCTAAATCTACGGACATTTTATTTTCAGTTTGTGTCGCCATCTACACACTCCCACCTTATTAGGGGGGCATAGGGTATATCTATACCCCACCCTGTTATTTATTATCGACCAAAAGCTAGAATACGAGCATACACTGCGGACACATTAGTAGTGTTAGCTACTTCATCTAGTCCGTCTTCAGCATCAGCACCTGCGCTATATAACGCAACTTTCTCACCAGAGTAATCGTACTGTCCAACAAAACCACTATCCTCTACGTCCACAATAACCATATGAAGTGCTTCAAAACCTAGTTGAGTAGCAGTCAATGATTCTCCACCAGATGCATAGGAACTGTCAAACTGAATTCTTTTAATAACGTATTTATTATTACCCGGTACACCTGCAACATCTGAAGCATTCCCCGGAGTTGTAATTGTCAGTGCCATTATTTCTCCTCCTTAACGTTCAGTAGGGTGGGGATTGGCTCCCCACCCTAAGAACTTGTATGTAATTAAGCGTTTAAGTCTGCGATTTTTGCCTGAACAAATATGTTCTTGCAACGTAGTTCACCCATAGTGTAGAGTAAGCCTCTGACTACGAGAGCGTTAGCTGCGAAGAAGTCACGGTTCTCAACGTACTGAGTAGGTTGAGCTACTGCGATTTCAAGATAGTCTGTATCAAGAACATAAACGTTAGACCCAAGAACAGAACCGTCAGCAGCACCAGATTTAGGTGTATCTGCATCTGGTAAGATAGGTATGCCTTGGTAAGTAGCTAGAACCAGACCAGTCCTAGTACCGGGGAAAGTTCGTTCTGAACCTATTCCAACCTGATACTCTTCCTGACCCATGTACCTTTGCTGAGAGTTCAAAAGTCTCTCTAGTTTAAAGTATTGGTCATGTCCAAGTAGGATTAGTTTAGGCTCTCCACCGTTTTCCCTAATCTTTTGAATTGCTGTATCCAACAATGTTAGTGAGATATCTCTACCTACACCAGAGTTTGTTGAATGATAGGCTGCAGCATTCCAGCCACCGGCAGTACGACCACCATAAGTTAGGTCGTAAGCTCTTGATTGAGCAGCACGACCACCGACTGCAGCACCGTCTTCAGCTACAATGTCGTCAATGGAAGTAAATCCTGCCCTACTGTAAACATATGCTACGTCTGAACCAGTAGCATCTTGGAACGCTGTTCCACTAGCTACTGTAATGTCTCCAGTAGTTAAGTTAACTGCGGATATAGCAGAACCAGAAGTCCTTGCATGTGCAGTACCTGAATTATCGTACATGGCAACTGCGTCACCTATTTTAAAGTTCTTAGCAAGTGCTGCTGGAACATTAAAAGTTGTCGCATCGTTAGTACCTCCTGCATTTACTACATAAGCAGATCCTGCAAGTAATTCTTCGTTAATTTCTTTTACGTGGTCAAGCTGGGCATTCTCATTTTCCAACGCCAAAACGTCCCCAACACCGCCTTCTAGCTGTGCTGTGAAGACTGACTTCACGCTAGCACCGAAAGTGGTTGATACGATACGAGGCAAGCTCGATACCGTCTCTATGTTGGAAATGTCTACAGTTGGTAGGTTGCCAGTCTCAGTTACAGGTCGGCTTCTAGTAGCACCCCTGTCTGTCCTAACCCTCCAACCAGCTGTATTTCCCCAGACTACTCTGGGAATAGCATTGAAGAAACGAGTTTGGTTATTCAAAGCTTGCCATACTTTTCGTCCATAAGTTGTGTTGAATATCCCAGTCGCTGAGTCAACCGTGAAATATGATTGTTTCATCATATATTCTGGGCCGAATACTGACTGATACAAGCCACGTTGTGACTGTGCCAGATATTCTGATAGTGATGGATTAGCCATTTCTCATTTCCTCCTAATTAAAGTTTATTTTATATTAAAGTAATTCCTTTGGAATTCCGTCTGTCTTACCCATTTCGATATCAACTTGGATATCTCGTAGTTGTTTGTAAGACAATTCGGACAACTGTTCTACGACATCGCCAGATTTATTGGCTGACTTTGAAATCGGAGTAGTACCATCGACTCCTAGAGAACCAAGTCTCTTAGGTGCCTGTAGTCCATTCTCTTCTTTAAAGCCCATTTTGCGTAGACGATTTTCAGATTCAGACTGAATAGCTTTCTGCATATTAGCTTCATAGCTTTTTACCTGTTTCTTCAAAAGGTTAAGCTGTTTAGCCATAGCTTTCATCTCTTCAGGTGTCTCCTCATCTTCATCGGCCTCTCCATCCTTTTCCATATCTTCTTCTTCGTCCTCTTCCTCACCTTTCTCTATATCATCATCTTCTTCATCATCCTCTGCCTTATACTTCATTCCACCCTTTTTCTCTTCTATTGGGTAATCTTCAGATTCTTCTTCATCATCACCCTTTTGCATTGCCTGAATAGTAGCCTGTTGGTCTTCTATTTTGGTTGTAGGTGTTACTGGTTTTTCAGCATCATCTGCATTAGTAGGTAATTTACCTGTCTTAGCAGCAGATCGTACTTTTGTACCATCAACGTCTAAACCTGCGTCAGCTTTAAGAATTCCAGCCACTTCAGTTGCTATCTCTTTTACAAGAGCATTTCGTTCTGCAGCTTCTGATGCAGCCTCTTCTTTAGCAATTGCAGTTTCTTCTTCCTTTGAATAACGAGCATCCATTTTCTGAAGTATCTCTGCTACTGCGGAAAGAGCTAGGCTATTGCCTTCAAGCTGTTTTTCAATTCTCTCCATCGTTGCATCTGCCATTATTATTCCTCCTATCTATTATTAAATAATTTATAACTACTTCAGAAAAGTTGGTCTGAGCCACCTCCGACCTTTCTATGAGCAATTTTAACGTACAACACGTAGTGCCATACGTATATATTATACTACGTTTCTAGCAAAATTCTATAAAGATACGTCTTTATATTATAAATTAGTCACGAACCTCTGAAGGAACTCCAGTAGTAACTAATTTAATCATCTCATTTCTATAATCATACAAAGGTATTTGAGCTAATTTTTTTATCTTCTCGCACTGATTTCCCTCAGGCATTGAAGCCTCCAATAAGTCTAATATCTTTCCCACCATTCTAGAGTGCCTTGAAATAACATATTCTTGTTCTGGTGTAATCTTATTTACATCTACCATAATCCTCTCCCTCCTATACTTATTCTTCTATTTTGTCTTAAAGACTTTTCCTGAAAGTAATCTTTGCATTCCGTTAGTTAATGTACAATACTTTGTCATTACAGAATCTAGCGAATTAGTTAAGAACCATGTTCCATCAGTTTTTTTACTAGAATCTATAGTTCTAAATTCACCATTACCTATAGCTACAGGTTGTCTATAATTAGTAAATTTTTTAGTATGCCTTTTTACAGCATACTTCTTTCCTTTGTTCTTACCACGAGTTACAGTCCTTTTATGTGCTTTACTAACTACAGTATGTGTTTCAGGAGGTGACGGTTGAATTGAGCCATCATCTCTAGGTTGATTTCTTCCAAATTCTACATCAGCAGCGTAGGGGGTATCGTACATAATTTCCCAACCATCTCCTAATCTTATAAAGGAAGCTGACCGTTTAAGTCTTCCAGTCTTTACAGGTACATCATTTTGAGATATATCATAAACTTCCCAACCCATTTTGATAATTGCTCCACTTATTTCATCATTAACAAATTCTGTTACTTCCTTCCATTGACCTGAAGACAAATCTTTTAAGTCTCCAATACGCATAGGTTTATTAGCCATAGTAATCCTCCTCTTCCATATTATACTAGATATTATAGACTTTCCAATATTTTAATGGAACATTGTAAAAATACTCATCTTTTGCTATAGACTTATTTGGAATTTCAATTGGCTTAAATTGTTTAATAATATCCGAAGTACAAAACATTACCCTATCATAATTAGAGTTAACTACTGCATACAGCATATAATCCTTTAAAAATTTCTTCTTTCTTTCAGGAACATGTACTGTAGAAAATGGAAAGTTTTTATTCCATATATTTCGTCTCTCCACCTCTACAGGTACATTATTAAATTCCTTTCCATTACTGGTTGTCCCATCAGCTATCAAGTCTATTCCATATTTATTCGGATTCTCTTGAACGGACAACCCTTGTTTTTCTAGAAAACGTGTAACGGCTTCTTTTCCTGATGCATCATTAGCATCATAATTTCCTTTACTAAACTTCTTATGAGTGGGCATTTATCCATACCTCTGGAAGTATGTCAGAAAAATTACTCTCCTTAGTATCATAACGGTTTAAATAAATAAACTCTTTACCTATGTACCCATACTTAGGATGCCAATACGTAATCAATTGTTGTGGTTTAGTAATAACAGCTAATCTCTGTAAAGCAAACTCATCTCCACCCTTCATACATCCACATATCAAAGCATGACCTGTGCCTATATCTATCTCATCAGTTCTATGGAAATGTCCCATCATAACTGAATCAAAGGATGCTGGAAGTATATTAGGGTCTAGTAAGTCAGTATGTACTTCTCCTGCCTCTGGTTCTAATCCCTTACGATACTGTAATACTGACCTAAGATTAGTAAGTACTCTAGTAATAGTAGTAAGTGACCCTGCTCCAGAAGCACTGTCTCCATGCATTATAAGTACGTTCTTATCAAAAACTTTGAAAGTACTAACGTAACTCTTTCTGATATCAAATTCAATGTTCTTTTGATTCTGACAAAAGGCTGCTATCCACTGGTACAACATGTAATCCCAATCCATATACTTATCTTTCATTGGGGGTTTCCTAGTCATACGTCCATGGTTACCAACAACACAGGGTACCCTTATCTTTTTGAAATGGGGTGCTAGAAACATTAGTGCTTGCCCTAGTAGGTTAGCTCCACGAATCATTTGTTGCATACAATTATCTAAGTTAGTATTACTTAACTCCTCATGTATGTCTCCACTAATCATATCTCCAAGCATGGGTATAACTAGTTCATCTATAGGTACAGCTTCTCTACGTAAGCTAACTAAGGTTAATACTTGAGATGCCCACCCAGAAAGCCTTTTATTAAATATATCAAAGTTGTAGGAATTAAGTCCTGACATCTGTTGATAATCTACATATTCACCTATATGAGTATCGGACAATGGTGCTACAACTATCTGTGTAGAATCCCCCTTTGCCTTTCCCTTAGGTTTAGAATATTTATTGAGCTTTATTTTCTCAAATGCTGGGGTTAATTTTTGGATTGAATTAACAAACAAATTGTTCTTTGCATTTGTTTTAAGAGAACTTTGATAAAGTTTCTTATAATAATTAGTCTCTGCTTTGTAAGTTGCTAATCTTTTGTCTATCCTAATTCTATCTCCCACGGAATCCAAATTGATATCATCTGGATTAACTTTTTCTATAGAGACCTCTTTCTCGTACCATCGCATTACTGTAGTACGATGTACGTCTATTCCGTGTACTTCTTTCAGGAATTGTGCTAACTCTGTCCAAGTTGCTCCTGCTAACCTTTTCTTTACTAACTCGTCCTTTACTGTTTCTGGTATTTGTGTCATAAACTTTCCTCCTCAATACTATGTTATTTCCACACATAAGGCATCTTAAATCTTTATCTTCATTTAGATATAATTTCCCTTCGCACTTTGGACATGATATCATTTTTATATGTCCGTGTCAAGGGTTTTTGCTAAAGCGTCAAAAAAATCTAATCCACCCTTCTGTAACTCATAGGTTTTAGCTAATACTTCTTTTCTCTTCACATCTTCTGGTATTTCAAGTTCCTCAGGATCATTATTTTCCTCATCAGGTTCTAATTCATCTTTTTTACCCCCTCTATGTAGAGAATCTATATCAGCACCCCCACTATTCCACGCATTCAAAATAGCTGTAGAATCTGTTGAATCTTTATTTTTATCCTGCTCTATAATTTTCTTCTGATTTTGTGTTGTATTATCTTGCTCTGTCACCAAGTCTCCATCTTCTGTAGCTCCATTAGACTCTCTTTCTACCACCTGAGGTGGATCATCTTGTGTAGGCTTAGAATTAGGAGGTGTCTGTCTTTTTTCGTCATCTTTACGAAGCTCTAATATAACTTCATATAACATCTTTGTCAAGGGATTATCTTTCACCATCTTTTTTTCAGGAGAATTTTCTGTAATGAATTGACCTAAACGTTCTATACCTGTTTTCTTTTTTCTAGGTTTAACATTACTTCCTCCATGGGTTGGATTAAATATACCAGAATTGGTAGAAGTAAACACAGTTCCACCTCCCTCTCCAAAGCCACCGCCTTCTCCACCACCATCACCTTCTTTTTCTATATGTGTTGGGTGGTCGTCTCTGTGGGAATGTATAGAAGGGGGCTGCACCGTTTTACCTTTAGGAACTGTTTTTTCTTTCAATTCTTTTACAGGAGATAAGGGTTTGTTAGCTAGTGCTTTTTGCAGAAGTTCTGATTTTTCCCATTTATCACACCACATATCAGCCCCTATATAACCCAATACTATTTGACAAGCTCCTCCATCTTTCCAATAAATACAGGTATCACATTTTTCTTCCTTGATAATTTGTTCTGGAGAAGCATGTTTATAATTAACTTGTTCTTTTAGATACGTTAATTCTTTTGTTAATTCTCTACGTGGGCCTAATGCTCCACTATGAGTTGGAGGATACTCTGAGGCACCTCCCTTTTTCCTAGGAAGTTTACTATGGAGATTTGTTTTTCTTGACTGATTATCTGGTAATTTAGGTCGAACTCCTTCTTGTCTTGCACCTATTAACTTTTTATAAATAAATTTATCATCAATACTCATAATTAACTCCTAAGCATTATAGAGGTCATCTACGTCCTCTATAACATCTCCTTGGTAAGGTTCTCCTTGTTTTGATTTCCTATCTTTATTTTTCTTATTCGATTGAGTAGGCGCATAAGAAATTGAAGGTTGTCTTAATGTAGGTTTAAAAACTGCTTTCTCAACAAAAACATTACCCATCATACCTAAATTAGCTACATAATCTATCCCATCAGAAAGGAACCACATTTGTCTCCCATCTGGGGTTACTTGTTTTATCACAGGAGCTATAAAACCCTGCTCCATTAACGATTCCATCCATGTCTTAGGAGCAACACTATTTTTTATATAATGCTTATCTACTCCTTTGGGTGGTCTACCCGGTAATTTTTTATATCCATATTGTTTATTTTCGCCCTTAGTTTCACGGTCTTCTGCCCATTGGTCTATATCTCTCTCCTCTAACGATTCTGGTGGAGGCATTCCCCAATCTTTCTTTTTAGACATTGGGTGTCTCCTCAGTCCCTTCTTGAGGTGCTTGTTCCCCACCTTCTCCTTGACCCTGCTCTTCCATCATTTGTTGAGCTTGCTGCTGTTGTTGTTCCATCATCTCTTGTTGTTGAATCTGTTGTTCTAACGCCATAGCTTGCTGTTCACCTTGAATTTGTGCAGTTGATACGGCCTCTCCTTCTATAGTAAATATTGCATCTTCCATCATAACTTTAGCACCATCATCTTTAAGCTTAACTGTGAAGCCCATTTGGTTAAGTTGATTAGCAATTGCCACCCTCTGTTGAGCAAAACTAATTCTAGTAGCTTCTGCTTTTTCTTCTGGTACAGGTAATTGAAGTTCCCAATCTGTGATTCCAAAAGCTCTCAATAATTCTGGAAATACTTTCTCATGGAATAATCTCTGGTCTCCTTCAACCACACGACTCATAACAACTAACTGCTGGGTTTGAGTAGACATGCCACCGAATGCTTCAGGTGCGCCTTGCCATGCTGGAGTAACACCCCACATAGCTGCGACCCTTTCTCGTATTTC
>VTLG01001881.1_pt1 | contig 20200 bp, 14 predicted proteins | sample 4694571 | NCBI WGS metagenome assembly VTLG01 (sample SAMN12604809, study PRJNA352737) | marine metagenome | biome: ENVO:00000447; feature: ENVO:00000209|ENVO:00000569|ENVO:01000036; material: ENVO:00002151; isolation source: viral sequences binned using virsorter ... | reverse complement strand
ACACGACTTACAGGCACCTTCAGGGTCATCCTAGGGGTGTTAGGTGGATTAGGGATATTCGGTATAGGTACCTGTATTCCAGGCATTATGCTTGGATAGCTTTACCTGCAGTTATTGCTGAATCTATTGCAGTGAAGTTCTCATTAGTCCAAATTGATGTAGAACCATCTTCTTTCTTGTAAGCTTTGATGATTTCTAGATGCTGCCAATTACGCTTTGCAGTATCTTTCCATTCATCAGTAGACATATCAGATGGTTTGCCATTATTGATAAGATTTACGCTATCTCCAGCATTAGCAAATATTTTTGCTACTTCATCTGATGTACGTTCAGCCATTGGTTTCTCCCTCAGTTTCGGTAGTTGTTTCTTCAACTGGATTAGCTAGTCGTTGAAGTTCTTTTAAAGCTCCTTCAATTTCATTAAAACGTGCTACAAGTTGATTACGCTCTTGTACCAATTCGTTAGCTCTTTCTTGTAAGTTATCCATTGTTTATAAAAGGGTGTTTGTTTATGAATATGGTGAAGCACCTAAAATAGAGGTGTTCCATTGTGCTTTTAAAGCATTAGCATTAGCAGCTGAAGCTATACCAGAATCAGCAGGCGCATCTCTTAAAGCTTGTTTTTGAGATACTATTGAAGTGGTATCTGCACTTGTTTCTAAAGCTTTCTGGAAATCTACATCTAATTTTGTAAGAAGAGGTGTACGTGCCGCTCTTATTCTATCTTTATGAAGTTCCCTAGCTTTTGTCATGTTAATTGAAATACTCATGGATTTGCCTCATCATAAGCTGTACGTCCTATAGATGTACCGTCAGGGCTTGAGAAGTCTCCTTCCCAAGCATTACGGAAATCTCTGTCAGAAGGTAAATCTGTATCTTCAATGATTTTGTATTTTATATCTTTAGGAATAGTCCTATGAGCACTTCTTGTTAAATCATCATTTGTTGGATTTGGTTTAACTAGTGTTACTACTGATAGGCCACCTTCTGGTCTTTCGTAAATAATTCGTTTTGCCATAATAATTTAATTGATTACTCCTAAAAAAATTTCATGGCAATCAGTCTGAGTACCATTAGCTGAGTTACAACTTGAGAATCTAACACTTCCTGCCAGTACAGCGTCTGTAGATCTCATAGGGTTGACAACCATTTCACCACGGGTAGAGATACCTGCATTATCTTCCCTAGCAGTACCGAAGATACAATAATCATCATTCGGCATATCTACATCCCATGTAACAGTGTAATCTCCAGTACCATTATCTGTCATACTGTCTACATTACCTGAACCATTTGTCCCAAAGCTGCTTCCGTCAAAGTTAACCCAACCTCTTGCAATAAAGCCTGGTTTAGTATTAAAACGGTATTTAGTTACACTAGAATTACCTATACTAACTTCATTAGTAGCATCTGCGGCACTTGGATCTACATTATATCCAATACAAGTTAAGTTAGATCCAGTCGTAATTAAATCACCAGCATAAGATCCTAAGGACGTATTTTGAGCTCCTGTAGTCACAGACTTGGAAGCATAGAAACCTAAAGCAGTGTTATGATCACCACCAGTTGTAAGTGCTTTTAAAGCTCCATATCCTACGGCAACTAAATGATTAGCAGTTGTTGCAACTTTTAAAGCATCAACACCAATTGCGACAGCTTGGGCACTTTCATATACTTTTAAAGTATCATAACCAACAGCGGTATTTTGTGCTGCACTTCCCTCAGTATTATACATTGAGTTATTACCAACAGCTGTATTATAACTACCAGTCGTAGTATAATTCATTGTTGCATAACCTAATGCTACATTCCCTGTAGAAGTAGTTATACCTGCACCTGCGTAGTTACCAACTGCAACATTATAACTACCGGTCGTACAAGAATTTAAAGCAGATCTACCTACAGCAACTGCCCAACCTGCAGTAGTAGATACTGGCATAGCACGGCTACCTAAGACAGCATTGTAACTACCTGTAGTATTAGCATCTAATGCTTGATAACCATGTACATCATTCTCTGTTCCGGTTGTATTAGCTTTTAATGCATCTCTACCAATAGCAGTATTACATGAACCGGTAGTGTTGTTATACAAAGCAGTATTGCCCATTGCAACATTATTAGCTCCGGTCGTAGTAAGTGCCATCACGCTATTACCAACAGCAGTATTAGTACTACCACTAGTTAACGAAGTCATTGCTTCATCACCAATTGCAGTGCAATGGGTTGCAGTACAACTACTTGCATCCATTACTCTGGTACCAACTGCTACGTTATAAGCGCCAGTTGCATAGAGCAAAGAGTTTTGACCAACTGCAGTATTACTACCGTTAGTAGTGCAGCTCATTAAAGCGTTATTACCTATGCCTGTATTGTTTGCTCCGCTAGTAACAGCTTGGCCTGCTGAATAACCCATAAAAGTATTACCATTGGCTGACGTTACAGCTTGACCAGCGCCATGCCCCATCGCAGTATTGTATTGACCAGTACATGCTTTAAGTGCGTAATAACCAAAAGCATTATTACCACCTCCTGTCGTGACTTCAGATAAAGCTAGAACACCTAAAGCATTGTTACCTATTCCCGTAGTATTATTATATAAAGCTCGGTAACCAACTGCAGTACCGTTATATCCTGTTGAGTTATTTCTTAAAGCATATTCACCGATTCCTGTATTAGCACTTGCAGTGGTATTTTCGTATAAAGCTCTATAACCAACGGCTGTATTTGATGCTCCAGTTGTGTTATCTGTTAAAGATTGATATCCAATCGATACATTGTAACTTGCTGTAGTATTAGCATATAAAGAGTTATTACCTAATGATGTATTATAACCTCCGGTAGTGGTAGCATTTTGAGATACCTGACCGACTGCAGTATTACCTTGGCCATCAGTTAATGAAGATAAAGCTCTCTCTCCTATAGCAGTTGCATTACATTCACCAGTTACATTTTTACCAGCTTCTTTTCCATAAAATGTACAGTTTGAAGTGTTAGCAGTAATAGATTGCCCTGCAGTATATCCTGCAATAGTATTAGTCCCACCATCTGCTGCAGTTGCACCTGTAAATAGTTTTACATAACTCTCACCAGTACCAGGTCCACCTGCAGATACTGTAGCCCACGTATTATCACCACGCAGGTACGTACTTGAACTAGCCGTGCCCGTTGCAGATAATTCAGCCACACCAATAGCATCGTCTGCTACCTGTGCATTTGCTATACTATTATTAGCTAGCGTTGCAGTTAGAGTTCCTGTTACCGTAGCTCCCGCTGAAGTGGTTTCAAATTTCTTACTACCACTATGATACAGTTCTACATTCCCATCACCAGTTGAAACTACGCTGTCTTGAAGTGCCTTAGCTTGTATCCTTATCTTCTGAGAACCATTACCTCTAATATAAAAATCACCAGTATTATTAAGTATGAATGAATGACCATTACTGTCGTGCCAGATTCTTAAATCACCTTGAGAAAGGTTTCCAAATTCTAATATCTTGTCATCATCCAAAATGATATCATGGCCATTGGCATCTAAATCACCACCAAGTTGAGGTGAGGTATCCTCTACGATATTACCCATGCCACCAGAAGACACAGCTGCCCATGTATTATCACCACGCAAATATGTGGATGACGATTTAGTACCTGAAGCAGATAAATGTTCTAAGTCTATAGACCCATCTACATAGTGATCTGAATCAATAGAATTAGCTGCCAGTGTTGCAGTTAAAGTACCTGTTACCGTAGCTCCCGCTGAAGTGGTTTCAAACTTCTTTGTCCCATCATACGTCAGCTCAACTGAAGATCCAGCTGTAGCTTTTATAAGATTCTCACCAGCACTATCTGATATAGTTACAAGACCACCACTAGTATTCTTAGCTCTTATATCTAGATTACCAGTAGTTTCTTTTATAGTACCATTTGATCCATCATGGACAATTACTAGGTCAGAATCACTACCAACTCTTATTTCTTCACCATCATTAATCTTAATATCACCAGTGAATGTACCACCGGCTTTTTCCATATAATTAGTATTCGTATTAGATGCTGCTATAGTTACTGTGTCAGATGAAGCGTTTGTAGTAATAGTAACATTACTTCCAGCTGCTAATGTGAGTGTATCTGTAGTTGTATCAGCAGCAACATTATCTTGTCCTGATACAGCAACAGTAGAGAAAGCATTTTGGTTAGTATCTGGTGTAGCCCATTTAAGTCCTGTGGCTTCGTTACTATCTGTTGTAAGTACTTTACCGTTACTTCCTACTGCTAAACGTGTAACTGTGTTATCTGCTGAAGCTGCAAAGATATCACCTTTAGCATCTACATCAGAGTTCATTACTGCACCAGCAGCATTTACATTTGTAGCGTCTGTTACATCAGCAGCAGTTTCAATACCATCTAATTTACTCTTTAAAGTATTAGTGAAGTCATTTGCTGTTTGGCTAGCAACAACAAAATCTATATTACCATCAGTGTCATCATAGGTTACTGTGATACCTGTTTCAGTACCATCAAGCATACCTCCTACTATATCTTCAATTTCTTCAGCAGTTTGATCAGCAGTAGCTGAAGCTTCTATAGCATCTAATTTAGATTTTAATGTATCTGTAAAGATATTAGAATCAGATGCGTTTCCTACTGCAGTTCTAATTTCAGCATCAGTTTGATCTGCTGTAGCACTAGCTTCAATAGCATTTAGCTTACTGTGATCAGCATCTGTAAAGGTATTTGAATCAGTTGCTGCTTCTACAGCTGCTGCAATCTGATTTGCTGTTATAGCACCTGTATTACCATGTACACTTAAGACAAGATCAGTAGGAGTTTTTAAGAGTGTAAAGTCACTCATATCGCCAGCTGTGCCAGCATTCCTTACATATGATTTATTTTCATCAGCTCTAACAACTACATCACCTTGTTGTGTTGTTAACGCTAAGTGTGCAGATTGGTTAGCTGCTTCTTGTACACTTGTTATAGCTAAAGCAGTAACAGAAAATTCGTTACCACTTAATTGTAGACCATTACCAGCTGTGTATGCTGTACTAGCTATAGTAACTGTATCACCACTGGCATTTGTGGTAATTGTTACATTAGATCCAGCTGCAATAGTTAAATCATCTTTATAACTATCAGCTACAACATCTGATTGACCTGATACCTTGATTGTCTTAAACCCATCTGAACCCCAAATTGATTCGGAAAAGGCTCCATCATGGATATCTAGGACTTCAGGATAAGTCGGAGGACTTGTCCGAGTTTCGTGAGACATAATTTCATTTATTTATTTAGGGGCTAGGTGGGTTAATTAGCGATTTCTTTGATAGTGATATAGGATTTACCAGTACTTAATCCGTAACTAGCAGTATCAGTATTCATCATAAAATCTTCAGTTTCAGTCGGTGCTCGACATTGTACTTTAAAAATCTTTTGATTTGTATTACTGTTAGTATAAACAGCAGTTACTAATATAGGTTGGTTTGCTGTAGCAACATACTCAGAATAATCAGCGTGTTCAGGAGCATGACCATAGTTAACTCCTATAGCACCATCTAAATCACTACCACTGTTATCTAATTCATATCTTACTTCAAAGTACGCACTTCTTTGCTCACCATCTGGTCTACATCTAAGTATTGGTCTAGCTTCTATTAAAAGAAGAGAGCTACTGGATTTAGGAGTATATGTTATTTCTAATCCACTATCTTGCCATGTATTATCTTCTGTGAATTCTTTCTTAGTAGTAGTACTAGCATAACCAAATCCAATCTGGAACCCTGCTGGTGCTGATTCTATTAAAGTTTTCCAACTGTTATCTCCCCTCAGGAAGGTACTTGAACTTGCCGTACCAGAAGCTGATAGTTCATCAATACCTACAGCATCATCAGCTAGGTGTTCATTATCTATACTAGCTGCAGCATAATGCTGACTATTAACTTGATCATTACCTATAGCAGTACTATCAACTGACCCTGGAGCATAATGCTCAGCATCTATTGAATCTGCTGCATAGTGTTCTGAATTGATTGCATCATTTTGGATATTATCACCATCTATACAATCATTTTTCAGATGTACATGTTCAATACTATCATCAACATAATGAGAAGTACCAACACTATTATCAGCTAAGGCATTACCATCTACTACATTATCTTGAAGTGTAACATTAGTAGAACTGTGTATATAAATATCACCTTTAGCACCAGTATCAAACTCTACTGTACCTGTATCATCTCCAGTTAATCCTCTTTCTTCCATTGCATATAATAACTGCCTGTTATTATCATTTAGAGATCCAGCAGTAAGAGAGGAACCAGCATAATGTACATGTCTTGGTGCAGTTATTTTAGTTGATCTACGTATTCTAACAGTAGAATTATTCGCAGGAGCACTACCAAAAACAACTTGCATGTTGCTTACACTATAATCTGTACCTAGTACTTTAGTGGCATAACTGCCACCACTAGGTTTAACAGCAACGTTAATGTCTTCCACTTCTAAATAAGGGAAGGTTATATCAAAAGCAGTTGTAGATCCGTTACCTGTATATGTTTTATCTATAGCCATAATTATTTATACATGTTAAGGGTCTCTTGTAATCCAGCATCTTGATATACTTGATCTAAATTACCTGCTTTTTGATTGTATTTAGAATTGACTATCTCATATTCACGTTCTCGAATACCAGATAGAATAGGATCATCTAAATTATTCTCTGCATATTTTTTAGCTTGAGAATATGCTTGTTTAAGTCTAGCATATATATGAGCATATTCAGCAGTGTCCAGAACATCAGAAGGTATTAATCCACGTCTTTGTGCTTGAATGATATTGACAAAACCTTTGTGATCGCCATAAGTGAGATTGTTAGCAATTTTCATAATCTCCTTTATACGCTTTTTATAATAACCTTGTTCACCCATTTTAGTGTTAATGGCTGTTATTTCATGGTTTTCTAATTCAGCACCTCTTTGACTTACTCTCATCATAGGTGAACTATTAAATTCAATATCAATTAAGAACTGTCTTTCCTTACTAGGTTTCTCATGGAATTTCATAGGACCGATATTAGCTACTCTAGTGAACCAATTATCTTCTTTACCTACTTCCTTTCCATCAATAGGATCAACCATATATGGTAATGCTCTTGATGGATCGACTGCATCTAACCAAGCATTTCTATTTCTAAAATTATCAGATAATTCAGCACGTATTTGACGTAATCCAGGGAATAATAGTTTACCAAATTCATTTCTAGCACCACCTAAAGGTACAAGAGCATTGCCAAAGGAACTAGCAAATCTTGCAGCTGCTGCCCCATTACCTTGTAATATATCATGTAGTGGTTCTAGTTGAGATAACATTGATCTATTAGTTATTGAGGATGCTAATAGGAACATCAGCTTCTCTCGTATATCTTCCTGCATCCCTGTAGATAAACTATCAAAGTTATCAACAACATCAACAGTAAGAGCTAACCAATCACCTATCGGTCCCATCCATTCATAACTACCTACTTTATTGGTACCAGGTATTCTACAAGTCTTAGCCTTCCATCCACTACGTAATCTCTGCCTTTGTATAGCTTTGTTATAATGACCTGTACCAGTGCATCTATCGTTTATAGCAGCAAAGCCAGCTGCAGTTAAAAACATACTACTTATAGCTGCTTTACCTTTAGTTTCATAACGGATTCGTTCAAATGTTTGTTGAGCAAATTCGTCAATTGGCCTACCTTTACTCTTTAAGAAGGAAACAATCTCTTCATTTGAAAATTCACTTAGTTTTTTCCTACCTAATGGTCCCCATAATTTTTGATAATCAGAAGCAAATACACCTGCTGGACTCCATCTACCAAAAGTTTCTATAACGTTTGCAGTAGTTTTAGGGAATGGCATGAAACCTCTAGCAGCTGGGAATCGTTTAATGAATTGATTCAAACCATCTACAATGGGTGATTCAGCATTCAGTGCTATTTCACTTGTAATAGACTCAACAGCTTTATTACTGAGCATGTCATTATCATCAAACCAACCTTTATATACTTCATCAGATATTTTAAATATACTTTCATCTGTAATTTCATCGCCAGATTGAACCAACTTATTAAGTGCTATATACTTAGCTTCTGTATTAGCTACAACAGACTTAGCAAAGCCGTCAAGTGCGGTCATAGCATTACTACCAAACCTAAGTGCAGGGTCCATAGCCATTGCTTCTAAATCTTCAAAGACTCCAAGAAGCATTTTAGCTCCATCTTCACCATTTTCAGAAGCAGCATCAGCATAAGCTCTAAGGCTTTCTAAAGCGTTTTCTTGTTTAATTGCAATATCACTACGCATCACATAACTAACTTCTTTAGGATTGTTAGAGGCTTTTCTAAAGACCAATCTCATGTGATCGAATGATTTCTGTAAAGTATCATCTAAGGCAAAATGAGCTACCATACCTTGTCTAGCAGCAGTTAAATCACCTTCAAGTACAGCACCAGTTACTGTGGCTGCACCTTTACCTAACAAACCTGTTAAGTTACCAGCACCAGCTCTTAAAGGTGTACCAATTGCAGATAACCATGAGTTAAATATATTACCCCACATTGCTTTATTAATAATAGAAGGTACTTCAGGGTTGCCATCATAAATAGCTTTCTTAAATACTCCTAAGTTATTCTGAGCCCAATTATGTAATTTATACATTGAATCTACATTACCATCAGTAAATTCATTTGCTAATAATAAAGGTTTAAGGAAGGCAGGATTTTCTCTTGCTACTTCTTTAATAGTTTGAGTCCACTGTTTAACATTAGGTATAAGTTCTAAGACTCTACTATTTTTACTATCTAGTATTGCTTCAGCAGCAACTGTCATTATCCTTTGATCACCAGTATCTACAGCTTGTCTCCAAGTTTTCATATTAGAAAGCATAGAGCCTGCTTCAAATTTAGCTAAACCTTTTTCTACCATTAGTACTTCTAAACGATCTGACATAAGATCGATAGTTCTAAGGACAGAAAGATTATCTTCCATTAATCTAGCACCTTCAGAAAAATCAGCTACCGCACCTGTTTCAGATGTTGCAAGGTAAGCTCTAGCTTTATGAACATCAAGATCAAGCATTTGATCTTTTAAAGCTTTAACAGCTTTATTAATACCTTTTGTACCTGCTATTCTAATTGGTGAACCTTCTACTGCTTTTTTAAATTCATCTAATACACCAATTATATCATCAGGTGTTACTCTTGGATGTAATAAAGTAGCTGCTATATGATCACTAGCTTCTTTCATTAGATTTGAACTAAGAGTTTTTCCAGATCTAAGAGTCTTAGTAAAACTTCCTGGTGGTGCTTGTTTTAATGCTTTAGTGATTTCTTGAACAAGTGTTCCCTGAGATAAATTCTCTAATTTTATTCCACGTTGCCTTGCAGCTTCACTTATTGGAGTACCAATCCTGCCCCATGAAGAATCTGTGTCCATAAAACGAGATCCATATATCTGGGCTTGATCAGCAATCATTCCTGGTACACCATCAGCATCTGGGTTACGTACAAGTTTTTCAGTTTCATCAAATAAACTCCAATCTTTAGCTGGTAAACCTTCTTCTAGATAGAATTCATTAAGTTCATTTAATGATTTCTCAGTTCTTTGCCAATTTACAATAGCTTGATTTTCTATTATTTCGTCAGATGCTTTTATATTAGTAAACTCATCTTCAGTTAATTCTTTAAGAGTTTTGTTTGTAACCTTACTGTTTTTAACTGGTGCGAATCTAGCAGTTCTAGACATACTTTGACCAGCTTTTATCAGATGACTTGCGGCCTCAATTATACTACCTATTAATCCAAAGACTGCGCCTTCATTAACGTTCTTAGCACGTTTATCTCCTGCTGAATCATCACCTGTTGTAACTATACCATCAGGTAACCATTGAAATAACTTAGGCCAAAACTTCTGTAATGTACCTGCTAATGTATCGTTTTCTGCACTCTGTTGTGCTACATAGTCTACGAAAGCAGAAGTTCCTATATCAGCACCTACTTTTGAAAAGTATTGAAATGATGTACGGTTACCTAAATTCAGTAACCAAGGTGCAGCTGTTTTAGAAGCGTGAGCTTTAGCTCCAGCTTTCAATAACATACCTCTTAAACCTAATGAGGGTATAACTAACCCTCCTAAGTTACGTAAACCTTGAGAAACCTCATTTTCATATTTAGGTATTCTTGGTATACCATTACCAGGTATCACTCCTTCAGGGTCAGCTAACCAATTCAAAGTATCAATACCAGTATCAAGAGCACCAACAAGAGGTGCTGCGTTATAAAATGTTCGACGAAATGTACCTTCTGCTGTATCTCGTAAAAACCCAGTAACTCCAGGTCTTTGTACAGGCTCACCCGCAGCTTCTCGATCTGCGTATACCTGATCCATGCTACGGATACCTTCCGTGGGTGGTTGTTCTTGTCCTCCCGTAAGAGGTTGCTGTACTTGACCAGTTTGAGGTGAAGAAGTATCCGTAGGTACTTCGGCTGCTGGTTGTACATCAGTTTCCGTGCTTCCTAAAGCAGTATTTAAATCCTCTAAGGAGAAGCCGGAAAGATCTGTTTCATCCATAATTAATTAATCGAGCCTTGTTTAGTAAGTTTCTCCTTTTCTTGGCGAATCCACTCATCTACTTCTTCCTCAGAAGCGTTTGCCATTCCTGGTACGGTCGATCTTATTCGATCTCTCATCTCCTTACGTCCAGGATTGATTTTACTATCAATGTCTGCTTCAAGTGCTTTGATACGATTTAAGACAGTAGGTGGTAAGCGATGAATTCCAAATTGTTTATATTTAGCAACAGTATCGGGATCACCCTTTGTGCTAATATATTGTAGTACTTTCTCTTCTTTGAATGTTGTAGTTTCTAACTTTTTCTTTAATTTATTCAATACATCTCCATAGACATTCACTATAGCTTGATCATCTTCATCTGTACTATTTAATAATCTATCTAATTGTATGTTAAGTAATTTAGATGGTTGTACACCTAACATATCTGCTTTAAATAAAATATCTGGTGGATAACTATAATGCTTACCATCCGAATCAAAACCTTCTTGTGCAAATGCAATAAATTCAGGAACCGTTACTAATCCTTTATGCTGTAATAATGCATTTAGTGAACGTCTATTTTTAAACTTTAAAGATTGCCAAGCTTCATTAACTTCACGATGAGATTTTTCTAAACTAGCTGGTCTATTAACACGTTCTACTTCTACATCTCTTTGAATTTCTAGGCCAGGGAATTCTCCAGTTGCAGTGGAAGACATCATACCAGATCCTGGTTCTCCCCATTTTTTACCCCACCCATGTAGTGCTAATCTATCGTCCAGGCGTCCTGTTACTGCATCTTTTAGTGTTTTATCTCTTAAGTTAGAACCTCCTCTCGTCCAAAGGTCATAGAACATTTCATTTGTCCATTCTATTATAAGGTCATTAGCCTTTTCAGCTTTTTTTGGTAGAGGTCCGTCACCAATATCTACATTCATTATACCTCTTTCAATTAAAAGCTTCCTTACATAGGTCTGGATTTGAGCATCATCCATTTTGTTCAGCTTTCTAACTGCTTTTAAATTTTTAGCTGCTTCCTTAGCTTCACTAGCAACTCTATTGTTACCCATAGTTTTGGCAGCATTTTCTATAGCTAGCACGTTGCCTGTAAGTAGGATATTTTGAAGCTCGTTCTTTTCTTTTTCAAAGTTTGTATTATTCTGAGCTGCTATCTTTAAACCTGAAAAAGATTTATAGTTTGCTTTATTTGTATCACCACCTTTTGATTCATAAGTTTGTAATGCAAGTCTTTGAAATTGTGGAGTACACCGTTCATCACCAGCAGCACAAATATCAAATGCCTGCTGTAATGAAGCATCTCTTGTAACTGCAAATTTCTGTGCTATAGCTCGCTGACCATATTCCCATGACTTCATTAAATCAGTATACTTATTTGCTTTACCCTTTTTACCCGGTTTTTTATTATTATAATATTCCTCACCTAAAGTCGTTGTAACAACTTTATCACCTTTTTTGATTGTAATTTTCTCGTCAAGAAGTGATGGTAAATCAAGGATGTCACCGTTAAAAGTTAATTCATTTAATGCATTATCAATCACCTCAAAAGCTTGGTCCATACCTGTTGGACCACCTTCTATATCTTTGTAACCTCTATCTAATTTAAGATCGCTAGTCTGACTAATAATAAACTGTGCTAGATTCTGTGTATTATCTGTTCTTGCTTTAATGGACTCCGACAACTGTAATGCATTATTAGATAATCTAGTAGCAACTGCTCTTGTTCTTGCTGTACCTGATCTTGTACTTGCCTGTCTATTTAAACCTTCTAATAAAACCTCACTAACTAAACCATTACTAAAACCATAAGGTCTTAGTTGTTCCATTTGCCAAGTTTTAAATATATCATCTTGAGAATCACCAGCGTTTTCAAATGCCTCTAGAGCTCCTTCACCTTTCTCTGCTAAGTATAGTTTATGTTGTTGACCATTTAATCCTTGAGCAACTCTTAAACCAACGTATTCTCTAGCATGAACGATAGTAGATGCATTTAATCGGGAATATTGTTGACGTACTTCATCTGGTAAATCTTTAATAAGTTCATTGAATTTATGTTTATCTTTGAGGATATCTATCTTATTAAGTCTATAATTATGCACCTCTTCAAAGAATTTCTTCTCTGCAGCAAAGGTACCTTTACCGCGACGAAGTTGATCCCAAAGCTCAGTAGTCTCTTTCTTTTCAGTAGCTTTTCTTTCTGCCTCTTGTTCTTCTAATTGTTCAAAAAGACTTCCAGCTGATTTAGAAAATTCAGCACCAGCTTTCATGAACTCTTTGAAAGAATATTTATCTTTATATTTTACTTCTTTTTCCCAATTAGCAGCAAGTTGTTCTCCATGCTTTTCACGTCTTGCCCTATCTCTTTCGTACCACTCCCATAAACCTTTTGACCAGTTAGGTGGTTCTTGAGCTAGTGTTTGACTAACGTAGTTCCTCCTTAAAAAGAACCTGCTGGGAATGTATTACCATACCTCAAGGTATCTCTTGCTACTAATTGACTTGTATTCAATCCAAGATTCCCTCCTCCTGCTGCTGCTTTACTTGCTCCACCTAAACCTTTCATAAATGTTCCTGCTGAACCAATGCCAGTAGCAATAGTAGCAACACTGCTAGCAATACTAAGTGCATCCATGAATGCAGCTTGACCAACATTCTGTAATACAGGGCGTGGTGGTGCGATATCTGGACTTCTAATAATACTATTCTGTGCGAAGAGTTGCATCTGTTGTGCTCTTGTAGCAGCTGCTTTCTCAGCACCTTTTCTAGTTAGTTGTTCCTTACCTTTTGTAAGTAACCATGCAGTACGACTTTGATTAGCGAAGAATTGACCAAGTTCTGTTGATGCTACTCTTTCAGCAGATCTACCAGTACGTCCGGCTGCTGCTAATTTAGCACCCTCACTATTTTTTAAGTAATTATTCCAAGCTTCCTCATTAGCTTGCATTGCTTGTCCAACTAAATCACCATATTTACCTTGTAAATCTCCGTAGAAATTTTGTAATCCAACATTAGTGGAATCTATAGTTTGTTCATATTGAACCCGCTCAACACTTGTTATTGCAAGTGTGTTCATCCAGTTGCGTTCACGTTGTGCGAGTTGGTATTTGTACTGCCTCATGGCAGCTTTGTTAGCGTTTCTAGCTCCTGATCCTAAGCACACGGCAAAATTCCATAAAGGGTAATTGGTTAGGGCCGTTCTTTACTTCTCGTAAGAATTTAAACCCTAGAAATCTGAGTAATTTTAAGTGGACTGTATTTCGTTTATCAACGATATTCCATAGCAAAGGTTCTGTTCTACTCTCAACATAACGCTTAGCTTCTCTTGCAAAAGTAACAGGGTAGTCATGGATAGCTGTTGTGCATATCATCCATATAATGCCACCTTTATCTACTCCAGCCATTCCGGCAGTCTTGCCGTTAGGCACCTCAAACCACACGGAGTCGCCCTTCAAGGCACTCTCAACTAGATGTGTCATGGGATCTAAACCCCAGCCTGAAACAATCTCTCTGTGGTCATCTGGACGTAAATTAGAGGCCACCTCACGGGCAGCCTCCACTGTAATTGGGTGAATGTATTTAGACACGTTTGTAGTAACCGTCTGTATAATCCCCTTCCCATGATAATGAATACAAGGTAGAGGGTGATGGGTGTGTTGATTTAAGTGTTAAATCTACATTTATATTTTTCTCATAAATAGGTAGAGTTACCTTCTTATCTGCTTCAAATGTTATTTCATTAGCTTTATAGTCATCCCAATTATGTGGTAAAAATGTCTCTGTATAAGTATCTTTACCCTTCTTTTGGACTTCAATGTTATAAACACCTAAATGCCCGAAGCTGAGCTTTACTCTATGTACAACTAATGTGCTATGTATATCAGCTCTATATGTACCTTCTGCAATTTGATCTTGTTTATATATAGTAGGGAACTTAACTTCCATATCAAATAAATAACCAAAGACTATATTATTTGTAGGTGTTTGTTCTGAAGTTATAGCAACATTAACTGGTGTAGTTACAGAACCACTTGCTGAGTTAGTTACAGTTAATTTATAAGGATTACCATCAGAATCATTTAAAACAGAAGTAACTGTATGAGTTCCATCAGCAATACCACTTGCAAAATCACAAACTATTACATCTCCCACTTTAAATGGGTGTTGAGTTCTATCGGTATCAGCCGCAATCCAAGTAGTAAAATCAATAGTAACAGTGTCACCGTCTCTTGTAGCTTTGGCACCATCATTTATCCCTATATCATCTGCTATTTTATATTTTGTAATATCACCAGCTACTTTAACTTTTGTTACTCCAGCATCTGTAGTTGTTGTTAACGCTTCTGGTGCTGCATAGGTTCCTTGTAAACCTTTAAGATCACCATCAGCTACAATCATAACCCCAGCTAAAGGATTAATAACTACATTATTTGAAGGAAGTGTACCGACATGTGTACTTTCTATAGTGAATTTATTAGTAGCAGGAACAGTTAATATAGTATAATTATCATCTGTGAGTTCTTGAACTGGATCTAATGTAGGTACTGTAAATACTAAATTAACTTTTTGACCAACTGTATATTCATGTGCAGTGCTACTGGTTACAGTAACTGTATTACCAACTCTAGTATAAGTACCGGTTAAATGACATTGGGTAAAACCAGGTGGTAAGTTAAATGTAGTAAAACCAGGACTTGGACTAGCTGTGTATTTTAAACGCTCTTCATAAAGTCTAACAACAACACCATTACCAGGTGCTGAATCAAAAGTAATGACATCACCACTTCTACTCCAACCAGAACTTTGTACAGCCCCGCCTTTATAAACTACTACATCATTGGATATAGTATCAGTTGCAGTGAATGCTGTTTGACCTGTAGTTGCAGTAAAGGATTCATCGTAAGCTGTAGATGGTATGATATGTGAATTATCTAAATGAACTCTATATGTAACATCATCAGAATCATCAGTAAGTGTACCTTGATCATCAACTAAAGTATTAGAATCATCATCAACTTTTATGTTAAATTTTTGAAGTACATCAATGTCACGATTTCTAATGACTGCATATAGCACATCATCTAGCATAGATAAGTGTTGAATATCACCACTTAATTCCCACTGGAACCATGATTGCAATACTCTCTTACGTGGACTTTGAAAATATCTATAACAATATACTTTTCTCTCACCTTGTTTAGCGAAAAACAGTACAGAATTTTCTCTGGAATTTGCAATGATATTTATACCTTTTGGAAAAGATTTCGCAACAGCTTTAGTTTGTTCTAAAACTTCTGGTTGACCTTCTCTTGTAGCACTAGTTATTTCAAAGAACCTAGCAAATTTTCCGCCATCATCTAAGAAGCCTACTGTTGAGCCTAGTGATATGGGGTTAGTGTTAGAGTTAAAGTTATACGTACATAAGGCATTTATTTTAGCTGTGTTAGGGCTAAGAACGTCAGAGTCAGTAGTTAACATAAACTGCTGATTCTTTGTAAATAATAATAGTCCTTGGTTTACTTGTATACCATCATAAACAATAGCAGGTTGTTCAGAGCTACAGGATAAATCAACGTTGTCAGATGGTGTATATGTTGTAGCAGTTTTCGGCCAAAAATTAAAGAACTTACCTGGTCTAGACATGATGACATTTTCATCACTAAGTAATACCATTCTATTTCTAAAGAATAGCATTTTACTAATTCCAAATCCTATGAAGGAAGGAGGCATTGCTGTGCCTGAATTAGTATCAGGGTAATAAGAACCGACACCACAGTCTGCCCAGCTTGGAGGTTGGTAATCTGCGGTACCACCTGATAACGTGACAGTATATTTATGGCCATCTATAAAGGTTGCTCTGAATTTAAAGTCAGCTGTTCTTATAAGAGAAATTGGCATAGTTTCTTCTTTAAAAGCTACTTGCCTTCCTTGTTGTGGACATTCCTCCCAAACACCTTCACCGTCTCTATCATCATTACCTATAAATTGAACATAATAATCATCTTCATCTGCTGTACTATTAGCAACTCGGACAATATAACCATGTTTACATTGACTAGGTAAATCAGCTATATCTTTAACTGAATTTGTAAATACATTGAGTAATTCACCAACAGGTGAGGTTATACCGAATGTACCTTCGCCTGCTGGTCTACTAATATAAATACCGTTACCTATTTGCCTGACGTTATATTCATTATTAGTGTCTTGTTTCCACTGGTATAAGGTATTAACCCCTCCATTATTGTGACCTAAAATTTCTGCTCTAATAGAACCAAGTATACTCTCAGCTGTAATAGCAGTTTTAGTATCAAATGAAGTAGGTTGTGGCCTTATTTTCCCTAGATTACATTGTATTTTAGAGATACTATCTTGTGTTATTTTAATTTTATATTTAGCATTTTTCATCCAAACATAAAAAAAGTCACCTTCTCTCCAACCTTCACCACCGTATAACAAATCATGTGTTACGGTATAAACAGCATAATAATCAGGTGATCCACTTTCGCCTTGAGCTACAGGTTGTCCAGTACAAGTTAATCTAAAGTATAATTGTCTTCGATCTGCTTGTGCACCTCTATACTCCCATGCTATACCACCAGATGTAACTGTTCCAGAAGTGTGAGAAGGAGCAGTACTACCTGTTGATGTGGCAGCTGTAGTTGCATAATAAACATTATTATTAGCTGATACTGTATCACCTATAACATACGCAGTTGAGCCAGCCCAAGCATTAGATATAAGCCATTTATGAGCAGTTTCATTTGCAGATGTTTTATTACCATCACCATCATGTGTTATAGCAAAAATCTCTGTACCAACATTACCCATACGTTCATCATCATTTACTCCGTTGTTATTAGTATCATTACATCGTACTTGACCATCACCTCCACCAGGCAAAGTACCTTCAGGAGGCATTTTAGGTTGAATAGTTCCACTTACATCCACACCACAAGCATTAGCAGTATTTATTTCCTGAGTTATTTCTAATCTAGTTGCTGTTGGTATATCTGTTGTAGTTAAATCATCAAATAAATTAAGTGAATACTGACTAGCATAAGCAACCTTCTTTAGTTCTATATATGCTTCAGGTGGTCTAGAAGTTGCAAGTGAACCAGCATCAGTCCTCATTTCTGTCTTCTTATTACGATTAGTTATATAAGTATAATCGTTTAGAGTCAGTACTTGTACATGACCAGGATCTATAAGACCTGCAGAGTTAGTAGTTCTTAAATAATTTTTAATTTCAGTAGTAGGGCTAATAGCAGTAGCAGTAGCAGTAGATCCTGATCCACCGGGTGCCGCTATAGCTACAGTAACTCCATTTGTATAATTATTACCAGCATTAGTTACAGTAACCTTAGTAACTTTTCCATATTCAATTTCAGCAGTTGCTGTAGCACCTGAGCCATCAGAACCACTTGTATTAGTAAGAGTTACAGTAGGTGCAGTTGTATAATCAGAACCTCCGTCAGTAACAGTTATATAACCACAGCCCTCATATACAACCTCAATCTCAGAGCCTGCAGTATACACAACTTGGCCTGCTGTGTTAATAACATCTGATAAACACCACATCTTAACTGAGCCATCAGATAATTTTATTTGTCCGATGTATTGCTCTTCTTCAGTTCTATAGTAATGGAACCATTTAGTTTTCTCGGCACCCGTAACCGATCCCATGTTACCTTTTATTAATTTACCACCAGGCCTCTTAAGGAGGCCATGGGTAATATCAGGGATAACGTTTTTTAAAGATTTAACTTGGCCAGGTATCTTTAGTTCATCGGGTTGTTCCGATATACCACCATAATAATTTGGTATTGTTTGTGATACTGTTGCCATGTTAGGTTAACCGGATGCTTGTGTTCTACCAAGAATTTGGCTATGAAGTCTCTTAGCGTTGGGTAGTCCGAAGAAGGAGTGATCACCTTGTCTACCTTCATACTCAAGACAGTTAGCTCTTGCTGTTATTTCTTGTAGTTGTAAAAGTTGAACTAGTTGTGGGTTAGCGATCAACTGTGTTGCTGCTCTAACAGCAGATCTGTATGTAATATACCTTTGGAATACATTAGGTATTTTCTCAAATAAATATAAAGTAACTATGTCACATTTATAGGTAGACTCAGTGAAGGCATCGAATTTGTTATCGTCTAAACTATAAACTCTTCTATTCGCACCATCATATCTAATAACAGTATCTATTAATTTAGTGTCGTCACCAGCTGAATGGACGTTAACTCTAATTTCTTCATTGCCAAGTGATATTTTGTTTGATGATGGAGTTACAGTTACATTCTCTTCTAAATTAAATTGCCATCCTTCATTTTGAACATCTTTCGATACTTCAGTAAGGATGTTATAGATAAATTCTATTTCAGGGTTTTTAAAATTTAGCGATGTAACTGGAGATTGACCTATGCTGCCCAGTATGGAGTTTACGGCGCGCAATTCGGTATCTTGATCAATTGTACTAGGCATAATAGATTTCTCTCATATAAAGGATAAAAAAAGGGGAGAAATAAGTCCTCCCCTGTTGAAGCAATAAGTGCTCCCTTTATTATACGTTGGTGATGTTACACTCAACGCCAGCGTAAGCTACTCTTAGATCCTCAGTTATTGATTTAACTGCAGAATCAGTTGCGGCTCCGCTTGTTTTTGATACGGAAATACGTTCTGCATCTGTTGTACAAACTGCGGTATTTCCTTTCGCTACGGAATCAGCCATAATATTTATTTGTTATTTATGATACAGTACCGATATTAGCAGGAGTTAAATGCTTCCTGCCATACTCCAAAGGAGTTGGAGGATTCTTAGTGGCTACTGATTTAACAGTACCTATTCCACTCAAAGAAGCTCCATTACCCTTTGTTCTAGTAATTGTTGTATCAGTACCAGGATTAAGGGACATGATTAACTACGTGCTGAGGTTAGTTCAATAGCAGCTGCTGGGTTCAAGTAGTCAGCACCCATTGCAAGACGACCTACGAGTACGTCACCTTGATAGAGTACGGATACATCACCACCAGTTACTTGGACTTGTGGTCCAATTGCTTCTACGATACCAGCTGCGTCACGACCATAGATCAATCCACAGTGAGTAGAGAAGTCACCATTGTAGGTATTGTTCTCACCTGCAACGGCAGCAATATTACTAGAACCTAGGAAAGGTAGGTTGTTAGAACGCAGTATTTTAATACCAGCAATTTCAACAAGTCCTTCACCTGAATTCAAGTTACCCTGTGTATTTCCATAGTCTCTATTGAGAATATTAGAAGATACTTGAGAAACTAGAGCATAGTACTGACGAGGTGATAGCACAGCTGTCCGGTTTTGATGTCCTTTGGGTACATTCTTTTCATCAAGAACTGAAGCAGCCTCGAAGAATGCATCGACCAAAGCCTGTGCATCATACTCCTTAGTTACACCAAGTTCAATTCTTGTACCACCAGGCTCAGGGCCAGGAGAAGCTGTGATTGGGTGCGAAGCTCTAGCAGCGAGTGCGATAGTACGGAATACTTTCTTGTCGTATGCTTCAGCTAGTGCATGACCAATCTTCTTAGAGATCTCTCCTCTAAGTGAGTAATGAGCA
>VTLG01001053.1_pt1 | contig 20201 bp, 34 predicted proteins | sample 4694571 | NCBI WGS metagenome assembly VTLG01 (sample SAMN12604809, study PRJNA352737) | marine metagenome | biome: ENVO:00000447; feature: ENVO:00000209|ENVO:00000569|ENVO:01000036; material: ENVO:00002151; isolation source: viral sequences binned using virsorter ... | reverse complement strand
CCGGGATCTTAACCAGCTTAGAGCCTGTAATACATGCTTGCGCGGGCAGGTTGTAAGCCGGTCCAGGCATCTTCGACGGGGCACTCAGGCCCCCGGTTATCTTTTTAGCTTCTTTTTTTAACATAAATTTTTTCCTTTCTGGCTCCCAGAATATCCTATTGCTTGAGACCTGTCAAGCTTGAGAGCTCGAGCCCTGGTACTTTATTGGGAGGGCCCACCCGCTTGAGAGCTTGTACGCTTGGGAGCTTGGACCCTGGTTTATTTATTTTTATTTTTGACATCTCTTTCTAGTTCTAACAAATTTAAGTAATGATCCACTTCGCCAGCTGTCTGGTCGTCTATGTCTGTGAGAATTTCTTCCCGGCCGTCGCTCCAGGTAACCTGAAGCGCCCAGCCTGTTATTGTTTTTTTAGTTTGCTTTTTTAACTGTTCCACCTTGGACCATCACATTTTTATCATCGAACCCAGCACCCTTAAGCATGTCTCCAATTTTAGAGATCATTTTGACTTCAGCGTGCTTTTCGTGTTTGTCTTTGTATTTGATATATTCTTTATTCGTTATCACAGGTTCGAACTCCGAATAATACCAGATCCCCCCGCCATCGTAAGGGTTTTCTAGTTTCTCTTCTTTGATGTATTTTGAAGTTGATACATACCAACGCGTCCCTTTAAATATATAAATATATTCAATCATAGATTCGCCACGCATATTATGCATGTACATCCACTCATCCCTATAGGTTCTGGCTTTCTCTTCTTTCCTTCCCCAGTCTCTGGAATAGAAACTACACTCTGAATAAGTGTCGCCTAAGTAGCTGGCGTCTCCATGTTTAAAAAGTTCAGTTGCCAACTGTCTATTGTTGTAATTATCCACCAGGCATTTACCAACGCCGTATGGATACCCATCAGAGTGAACGTATATTACTTTCACCTTCTTAGTCTTTGGGTCTTCTATTGCTATATTACTTCTTGTACTCATATATTTCTCCTTTGTTATATAGTCCCAGTATATCCCAGATGCAAGGGAAGATCAAGAAAAAAATTAATTTTTTTTAAAATTTAATTGGGCGGGCCCACCCGCTTGGGAGCTTGTAAGCTTGTAAGCTTGTTGATTATATTTTTATTTTTCAGGCCAGATGTTGTCCTGTGTAGGCGATCCCCTTCCAATCCGGACAGTGAGGGGACATTGACGCTCTGTTCACATTGCAACCTATACTATAGCGGTTAATTCCCCGCAGGAAATCAACACCTGAACCCTGAGTGTATCAGCAGGGGCACACGCGTGCGCCTTGCCACTGATCCCAGGTCCAATATTGGATCTCATCCCCAACGCGTCATACCCACATATATATGGAGCCCGCCACATTGGACCGGGGATCAGTACTCTTCCCACTATATAAGATATTCTAGGACTTGTCAAATAAATAATTAATTTTTTTTCAACCTAGGCTTGCAGGCTCGAATTTTAATGGGAGGGCCCACCCTAAAAAAAAGGAAAAAAAATATTGACAATAGAAACTAATTAACATAATATCCTAGAATAACAGAAAGGTAAAAATGACTAGAATAAGACTAAACGCAGAAAAAAGAAACAAGATAGCAAATCGTATGCGAGTACACTTGGAAGCAGAAGATACGCAAGAGAAAGAAAAATTTTTTCAGGCAAGAGAAAATTTTAAACCACTCCAAGATAAAACTTGGGAACTTGCGAAAGTATGTGTTGAAAGACAATATCCCAAAGAAGATGTTGAAATGGCACATTATCTTCAAGACAAATATCCAAACGTAAATACTATTGCGAAAGATAGTTGTTTTCATTTTGGATATATGGGCAAACCTGATGAAGCAGATGAAGAAGATAAGTATATATCAAAACATTTTGACTTCCGATTAAATGGTGATCTCAATGGAATTGATAGCCAAGATGATATTGATAATTATAGACCACAATCAAGTGACTTTGGTTATGCGTACTTTCGTGACGAGTTAAAAGCCCAAAAGGATTGCAACCCTGATATTACAATAGAAATGGAGGGCAAAGACAGCAATCCACATTGGACAAAGTTTAAAGATAACAATGACAAATATCTTGGAACAATAAGTGGTAAGGACAACTTGGTTTCTTATGCAGATAAATGGGATAAGGAATATGAGTTGGATTTAATTGGGCGAGAGTATTGTCGTGATAGACAAATTGCAGTTTCAAGAGAGGAATATAAAACTTTTGAAATGTGGCAATCAGCAAAAGGTCAATTAGTAATGGCACATTATAATTGGATAAAAAGTGTTTTAAGACAGATGAACGAGGTAGTTAAACCTTGTCTTAAAAATTGGCATTATCTTGATGAAGCTATTGAATTTTGTAATAAAGCAGGATTACAACTTACAGAAGCAGAAATTATTAAAACCAATTCTACTGGCTTGGCTTTGTATAATCCTGAAAATGCAGTTGAAATGTTGAAAAGTATGAAGAATAAAAATGTTTCAAGAAAAGATAAAATACTCGCTAGGATTGAATACGAAAAACAACAGTCGCAACAACCTGTAAATTAAGCTATTGACATTTATGGGAGTTTATGTTAAACTCCCATTATGTTTAACTTAATAAAAGGAGAAAGTATGACACCTAAAAAGAAATGGCTTGTTGTTGAAGTTATCACTTTTAGTGAAACTAGCGAAAGCCGAACTTTATCAAAAGTTGCCGATACATTTGACCAAGCTTTAAAGTTAAAAGTTTGTCTTGAAGAACTGGCGAAAGATGAAAGAACTGACAAGCACTATTATATTGCGAGTGATAGTGAAACTATTTTGAATAAAGTTATTGGTGAGCATAATAAATCTATTGAAAATGGAACTTATTATGAAGAACACCCTGACGTTAAAAAACCAAGTGAAGAAGAAATGCCCTTTTAATGATTGAGGACTTAATTCTTATAATTTTAGGTGCTAGTATTTCTAGCACCTATTTTATTTGGCTAGATTATAGGGCTAGAAAGAAATTAAAAAAACAAGAAAGATTAAATCAAATAAAATACACATTTAAACAAGCTAGGGAGGAATTACAAAAATATGAGTAAATTTTATCTTACCATTAAAAAAAGTAAAAAAAGCTATAATATTTTTTGGAGTGAAAGAAAATCAAATCCAAAAATACAAAAAGCACTATTGAAAGACTTGATGAAACTAGAAAAGGAAAGAAAATATGAGTAATTTAAAATACTGTCAATCGCCACTTTGCCATACTTATCAAACACAGGACAGATTAAAAGGTAGTCAGGGAAATAAGACAAATCAAACTAGAAGAAGAAGTAGTTTTTACTATGGAAATGGAAATTTTTGTTCTTTGAATTGTCAAAACGATTGGTTTCAAGAATATGGGAATAGAGCAATAGATCATTTTGGAAGAATAACTCACCCAAAAAAACTAACAGAAGAAAATGGGTGGGTAAAAAGATATAGGTGGAGTTGGCAACAAGAGGAAAACGAAGCTAGACATTACTTTTATAATATATGTACTGGTGAACAAAGGGACATAACCGAACAACAATTTGAAGATTCAAATTATACACTTAATCAACTTTAAGGTATTGACAACTCCCATTAATTAATATATACTCCTATTATGTTTAACTTAAATAATACAGGAGGAAAGATGACAAAAGAAAAAGACGCAATCTTTTACATTAAATATTTCGCTTTGAAATATGGTGAAACGATTGAAAGAAAAGGACAATTAGATGATGTTGCAAAGGGTGAATATATATCAAAGAAAGGACACCCTTGTTTTAACTATCTTGATATTTGGGCTACTGAAAAGTTTGGAAGCCCACAATATCGTACAGCTTCATATAGTTGGGAATTTAACGAGCAACCAACTATTGAAATAAATCACATTAATAGTGTGATAAAATAGAATAACTCCATAGGAGTTAAACATTGGTAGGGCGAGAGATCGCCCTACCTACTAGATGTTGTGTCAAACTATATATGTAGGATATTATAGGACATAGTGTCGCAGTTGCAAAAATATCACAGTTGCAAAAAGGCAACAGGGTGGGCCCACCCTAAAGGGAGGGCCCACCCTAAAAAAAATATGGTATATTAATTACCCACCCGAATCCCGGGCTCGGGCGGGGCCCGAGCCTTTTTATTTTTTTTGACTATTGACTTTTAAATACTTATCCCTTAAAATCCCATATATGTTTAACTTAATAAAGGAGAATAAATATGACAGACACAAATACAAAAGCATCAGAGTTTAAAATCATTGAAGATAAAAAAGATGAGCCACAATACAAAGAGGTATCAAGGTTTGTAGGTGGTATGGTTGAGTGTGTTCAGTTTCCAAACGGAGACTTATTACTACTCAATGAAGAGGGCAAATTAACAGGCTTACCATTAAACCCTGAAGCAACTACATTGTGGAGAGCAACCTTTACAAAAGATAAGTATGCATTTGGATACGATGACTTTGTTGTAGGTCCCGCAATCCTAATTAAAAAGAAAGCACTTAAGACTTGGGCTAGATAATATCTACCCGGACAGCGCCTAACGGCGCTGTCATCGGGAGGGCCCACCACACGATAGAGGTACCAGGCTCCGGGCTGAATTGGATCGAATCGGGAGGGCCCACCCCCCAAAACAAGAAAAAAGGGGTCCCAACCTTACCCTTTATTGCTTAATTTAGACTCTCATGGTACAACTTTTATAAATACGGTTCCATAAATGATAGACGACATAGAATTTATTAAAAAATTACCAATAGATGAACAAAAAGAATATCTAAAAGCATATTTAAAAGCAGATCTATTAGAAACGAAAAAGAAAGTTAATTCCGATTTTATGGAATTTATAAAATATATTTGGCCAGAATTTATTAGTGGTGAACATCATAAAATTATTTCGAAAAAATTTAATGATATCGCTAGTGGTAAAATTAAGAGACTCATTGTAAATATGCCACCTAGACATACTAAATCTGAATTTGCATCTAACTACCTACCGGCTTGGATGATTGGAAAAAATCCAAAATTAAAAATAATTCAAGCTACTCACACAGCTGAACTTGCTATACGATTTGGTCGTAAAGCTAAGCATGTTATTGATTCTCCAGAATATCAACAAATTTTTGATACAACCCTTCAAGAAGATTCTAAAGCTGCAGGAAGATGGGAAACCTCACAAGGAGGTGAATACTTTGCAGTTGGGGTTGGAGGTGCCATGACGGGTCGTGGTGCTGATTTATTAATCATTGACGATCCACATAAAGAAAAAGATTTATCGAGTAAAGAATCTTTTGATAAAGCATATGAATGGTACACAGCTGGACCTAGACAAAGACTTCAGCCCGGAGGCCGGATCATTTTAGTTATGACACGTTGGTCTACAAGAGATCTAACGGGTACACTACTCAAGGCTCAGGGAGAAGTAAAAAGTGATCAATGGGACATTGTAGAATTTCCAGCTATCCTACCTAACAATAAACCTGTCTGGCCAGAGTACTGGAACCTAGATGAATTAGAAACTGTGAAAGCTTCTATTAGTGTTGGTAAGTGGAATGCTCAATATATGCAAACTCCAACAGCTGAAGAAGGAGCCCTTATTAAAAGGGACTGGTGGAGAGATTGGAAGCATGAACAACCTCCTAAATGTGATTTTATTATTCAAAGCTATGATACAGCTTTCTTGAAAAAGGAATCTGCCGACTATTCAGCTATTACTACCTGGGGCGTATTTAATACAGAGGATAGCGGTCAAAATGCAATTTTACTAGATGCATTTAAAGGTCGATATGAATTTCCAGAATTAAGACGCTTAGCCCATGAAGAATATCTACATCACCGTCCTGATATTGTTTTAATCGAGGCCAAGGCATCAGGGATCCCTCTAACTCACGAACTTAGAAATATGGGAATCCCTGTTATTAACTTTACGCCGTCAAAAGGAAATGATAAACATGTCAGAGTAAATTCTATTTCTCCGCTTTTTGAAGCTGGGAAAATTTGGGCCCCGATGCATGAACATTTTGCCCAGGAAGTAGTGGAAGAGTGCGCATCCTTCCCGCATGGCGATCATGACGACTATGTTGATAGTACTACCCAAGCAATCATGCGTTTAAGAGGGGGAATGTTTATAACTCATCCTCAAGATTATAAGGATGAGAAAATTGAGAGGAAACCGTTAAGGTATTATGGCTAGACAACTTATATTACAAAATTTAATGAAATTGGCTAAAAGTATTGGAGCCAATTCAAACAAGTTTCTGGGAACTAAAACTAATATTAGTTTTTTAGGAAAAGGTCCTACTAAGAATCCATTGTTCCAGGGCCCGGTAGCAGGAATCGAAAAAGAAGCTGCTACAGGCGCAGCGAGTGGTAGAGCAATTAGCGCTATTGAAGATGCTATGGGTTATGCAACCGACGGTAAATTAAATGATATTCAACTTAAAGCTTTAACACTGAATATGGAGAAACTTAACAAAGCTTTATATCCAACACTCCCTACCCGGGGCTCAGGGATTGCTGGTTTTAGAAATTTACGAGGTAATGAAACCTTTGATGAGTTATTAGAATTAGGTGGGAAGAAAGTAAAAAAACCAAGTGAACCTTTTATGGGTTGGACACCTAAAGTAGTTCCAAAAAAATACAATCCACCTGCTTCAAAAGTTAATCATCAAATGATTGCTGACCATTATGGTATTGATGTGGAATTAATTAAAGGTAAAAATTGGGAAGAAGTTTTAGAAGTTATAAGAAAATTAGGTTATGCTGATGGCGGTCTTGCTAATGTTATGCAAACACCAAGAAGAGGACGAGTAGTTCATCCAGGTGGTTATGCAGGATCAAAACGACAAGCCTTTATAGATCTCGCTAGAAGAGGTGGAAGTCGACAAGACTTTATCAATTTAGCTCTTTCTTTTAAAGAAAGTCCTGTTATGGGTATAAGCATACATGACATGTTAATGAGTGGAGCTTTACCAAGTGAACTCAAAAATGGCGGTCTCGCAGAAATATTGGCGGTATAATGATTAAAAAACCTTTTAAACCTGTATCACTAGTTAAACAGTTCAGAAATGATGATCCAACAACTTATCTAACAAATGAAGATCAAATGAAAGGAATGTTGATCGAAACATTGGAAGGACAGCCTTTAATTGTTGATGAAGAAGTAGCAGCAGAGGTAGATGAGCAACAAAACGTTAGTTAAAAATATGCTTCACGTGAAATGGGGTGCTATTCCACCTTTAAGAGGGCCAAATCCACAAGGGTTGAATGTCCCTTTAAAACAAGTTAAAAGTGTGTTAAAATCGGAGAAAATTAATGGCAGACAAAGACAACATAGACAAGGCTCTACCGAACGTAGACCAAGAAATCGTAGCACCTGAAGAAATTATCGTAACCGAAGAACAAAAAGAAACTGAGGTAGGTCCCGATGGTGCTGAAGTTATTATGGATGAACAAGGTGGAGCGGAAGTTAATTTCGATCCAATGTCTGAACAACAAATTACTCAAGATCATTTTGCTAATTTAGCAGATTTACTTCCACCTGAAGTTTTAGGACCAATTGGTACAACTTTAAATGAAAATTATATGCAGTATAAAACTTCTCGTAAAGAGTGGGAAGATACTTATACTAAAGGTTTAGATTTATTAGGATTTAAATACACTAATCCAACTCAACCGTTTCAAGGAGCAAGTGGTGCAACTCACCCAGTTCTTGCAGAAGCAGTAACTCAATTTCAAGCACAAGCTTATAAAGAATTACTTCCAGCGATGGGTCCAGTTAGAACCCAGATTTTAGGAAAACCGAGTAGACAAAAAGAAGAACAGTCTAATCGTGTTAAGAATTTCATGAATTATCAACTCATGGATGTTATGAAAGAGTACGAACCAGAGTTCGATCAAATGCTCTTTTACTTACCGTTAGCAGGATCAGCTTTCAAAAAAGTTTATTACGATGAACTTTTAGGAAGAGCTGTATCTAAATTTATACAAGCTGACGATTTAATTGTCCCGTATACAGCTACCTCATTAGCTGATGCGGAGGCGGTTATACATGTCATTAAAATGTCAGAAAATGATTTAAGAAAACAACAAGTAAATGGTTTCTATAGAGATATAGAGTTAAAACCAGGTTATGATCAAGAAACTGAAGTTGAGAAAAAAGAAAGATCTCTTGAAGGAGTTAAAAAAACAAGAGATGAAGATGTTTTCACACTTCTTGAGTGTCATGTTAATTTAGACATTGAAGGATTTGAAGACATGAGAGATGGAGAACCTACAGGAATTAAACTTCCTTACATTGTGACGATCGAAGAAGGATCAAGAGAAGTGTTATCCATTAGAAGAAACTACAAACAAGAAGACCCATTAAGAAACAAAATACAATATTTTGTTCATTTCAGATTTTTACCTGGAATGGGCTTTTATGGTTTTGGATTAATTCATATGATTGGCGGTTTATCAAGAACAGCAACAACTGCTCTTCGTCAATTATTAGATGCAGGAACTTTAAGTAATCTTCCTGCAGGTTTTAAACAACGTGGAATACGTGTAAGAGACGAAGCACAGGCTATTCAGCCCGGCGAATTTAGAGATGTAGATGCACCTGGTGGAAACATCAAGGACGCTTTTATGACTTTACCTTTCAAAGAACCATCACAGACTTTATTGCAGTTGATGGGAATTGTGGTCCAAGCAGGACAGAGATTTGCCGCCATAGCTGACATGCAGGTCGGAGACGGCAACCAACAGGCCGCTGTTGGAACGACCATTGCTCTCTTAGAACGTGGTTCAAGAGTCATGTCAGCCATCCATAAAAGGTTGTTTGTGGCGCTTAAACAAGAATTTAATTTATTAGCAAGCGTATTTAAAACTTATTTACCACCAGAGTATCCTTATGATGTAGTTGGTGCAGCAAGAAATGTTAAAGTTACAGATTTTGATGACAAAGTAGATATTCTTCCAATTGCAGATCCAAATATTTTTTCTCAATCTCAAAGAATTTCTATGGCACAAACAGAATTACAGTTAGCAATGTCTAATCCACAGATGCATAATTTATATGAAGCGTTTTATTCGATGTATAGTGCAATTGGAGTGAAAGAAATTGATAAAATTTTACCTCCTCCACCGCAACCAACTCCTTTAGACCCTGCAGTAGAGAATATTATGGCTTTATCTAACAAACCTTTCCAAGCTTTTAAAGGACAGAACCATCAAGCACACATAACTTCGCATTTAAATTTTATGGCAAGCAATTTAGCTCGAAATAACCCGATGATTTTAGGTGCTTTAGAAAAAAACTGCTTTGAACACATTTCTATGATGGCTCAAGAGCAAGTTGAAGTGGAATTTAGAGAAGAAATGATGCAATTACAGCAAATGCAACAAATGGCGCAGCAAAATCCTCAAATGCAGCAGAATCCACAGTTTCAACAACAAATTATGCAAATTTCTATGAAAGTTGAAGCTAGAAAAGCTACTTTAATTGCTGAAATGATGCAAGAATTTAAGGATGAAGAGATGAAAATCATGGGTCAATTTGGAAATGATCCAGTTGCTAAACTAAAAGCAAGAGAATTAGACTTAAGAGCTATGGATGACCAAAGAAAACGAGAAGAAGGTCAAGAAAAGATCAATATGGACCGAACTAAAATGATGATGGGTCAACAACAGTTTGATGAGAAATTAGAGCAGAATCAGGACTTGGCTGAGTTAAGATCAGAAACATCTTTAGTTAAACAGGCTATGTCTCAGGACGCTAAAATGAAACAAGATAGAATGAAACAAAGAGACGTTAAGATCTTGAAAGGCCCTAGAAGATAGTATAATAAGTAATAAGGAGAAAAATATGGCAAAAACAGAAGTAGGATATCCAGAAGGTGGCAAAAAATACAAAGTGCCAGCTGATAGTGTAGGACAAGATCCTAGAGCTAACATTGTAACTAATGACTTTACGCCTGGTCAAAAAATAGACAAAGGTACAAAAGTTAACGTTCAAGGTGAAGGCGCAGTATTGGCTTCTAAAAAAAGAAAAGCAACTTGGTATTAATTTATGGCTTGGTTCAGCTTAGCTAAAATAGCATTACAAGCTGGTGGTAAAATTTACGCTAACAGACAAAAAGCAAGAGTTGCTATGTCTGATGCACAACTTTTACACGCAGAGCGACAAGCTCGAGGTGAGGAAGCTTACCAGGGCAAACTTCTAGAAGCCCGTCAAAACGACTACAAGGACGAATTTGTCCTCGTGATTATTTCGGCGCCCATCATTGTGTTAATGTGGGCAGTGATGTCAGACGATCCGGCAGCTATGGAGAAGGTAAAACTCTTTTTTGAGTACTTCCAGTCGCTTCCGTCATGGTTCACTAATTTATGGATACTTGTAGTTGCCAGTATTTTTGGTATAAAGGGAACACAGATATTTAGGAATGGTAAAAAATAATGTCAAAAAAATCGAGAAGAAGAAATAGAAAAATTTTAGGTGCTCTAGCCGCTGGTTTAGGGGCCGCAGCTCTTATGAGAGGAAGAGGAGAAATTTCTTCTAATAGAACTTCTGGAATAGATTCAGCATTAAGATCTATGAAAAGTACAGCTAAAGTAGTTCCTGATGCAATTTCCGGACCATCTCGTAATGTAAAAAGAAACATGAAATCGATTTTTGTTAATGATGATGGTAGTATTACAAAAGGTACTAGAACATTTCCAAATAAAGAAGCCTATTCATCTTTCATGCAAGCATCAAGAAAACCTAAAAGTCTGAGAGCGCCGGGTCAAACTGGAATAATGAGTGGTGATTTGGGCGGAGCTTTTGACTATCTACCAATGAAAAAAGGTGGTAGAGTTACTGGAGCTGCAAAACGTGGTTTTGGTAGAGCATTAATGAAAAAAGGGAGAAAAAAATGAGACAAAACGGTGTAAGAAGCAATGTCAGATTTCCTTATGGTAAAGGAATGAAAAAAGGTGGCAAAGTTAAAAAACAAGGTTACAAAGATAGAGAAGATGAGTCTATTAGTGCAAGACGTGGAAAAGAGTCTACTAAGAAACAATCTTTTAAAGCAAGAAGAGACGAGTCCTATGGTAAATTTGGAAAACGTCCTAACCAAAAAATAAATAAATAATATGGGTGATATTTCTAAAAAAGGACACGGTATTGAAAGACGTAATACTAGACGAGAAAATCGTTTAGAAGAACTTGGTCGTGTAGATGCTGAAAAAGGTTATTCAAGAAAAGGCAAAAGAAATTTAAGAGAAGAGAAAAAGAGAATAGTTAAAGAACTTAAAAAATAATGCCACAATACTTTGATTCAACTGCAAGACGTCCAATGGATTCTAAAAAAAGAATTTATGCTGCTAAAGGTGGTTGGATTCAAGACGTAAATAAATCTATTAAAAAAAGAGGCACTAAAGGAAAGTGTACTCCGATTACAAAACCAGGATGTACTGGAAGAGCTAAAGCATTAGCTAAAACATTTAAAAAAATGGCGAGAGAAAGAAAAGCATCTTAATGAGTATCCAAGGCAAAATAAAATGGTTTAATGGCACCAAAGGTTTTGGGTTTATTGCCAGAGATGATAAAGAAAAAGATGTGTTTATACATATCTCTGCTTTAAGAAAATCAGGATTAACTCGTCTTGATGAAGGACAAGCAGTAACTTTTGAAGTTGCAGAAGGACCTAAAGGTTTAAATGCAATTAATGTAAAGAAAGTGGGATAGTAAAGATGACAAAACAAAAAATAAAATCAGTTAAAAAAGTAATCAAAGGTTTAAAAAAAGCTTCTAAAACACATGCTGCTCAAGCTAAAGTATTGAAAAAAGCAATTAATGCAAAGAAAGTGTCTTAATGAGAAATGCGTTATTAGATGCCTTAGAAGATAGGTACCAAGCAGTAATATCAGAAGCAGATGCTACAATTAAAATATATTTAGAGCATCCTGTAGGTATAGGAGAGCATCCACAACACATAGATGAACTTGATAAATTATTTCAAAAAATTGCTGATGCTCAAGAAAAATTAGAAGCGATTAAAGATTATAGAGGAGAGAGAAGTGCCCTTTAAATCAGAAAAACAAAGACGTTATCTCTGGAAGAATGAGCCCAAGATAGCGCGTGAATGGACGAAAGCTTATGGAAGTAAACCAGTTAAAAAGAAGAAAAAAACAAAAAGGAGAAAAAAATAATGGAAGATTTTGTGTTTGTTGACAAAATTAGACGTATTATCAAGATGCGTCATGATGATGTTGTTGCTGCTATGGTTTCAGGTAGTGTTGACAATATGGAAAAATATCAATATATGTTAGGACAGATACGAACGTATCAATATTTAAGTCAGGAAATATCCAGCCTGCTAGAAAAAAAGGAGCAAAAAAACAATGACGGAACAGTTATCAGTATCAAAGGGAACCCAAAAAATAATCCAACCAAATAAGGAATTAGTTGGGGTTGAACCTTCAAACAAGAAAAAAGATTTATCATCAGAATCCGCAAAACTACCTAAACCAACTGGGTGGAGACTTTTAGTTTTACCTTTTAAAATGAAAGAAAAAACTAAAGGTGGAATTATCATAACTGATGATGTTGTAGAACGTGCGCAAGTGGCATCTACTTGCGGACTCGTTTTATCAGTTGGACCGGATGCATATAAAGATAAAAAAAGATATCCTGACGGACCTTGGTGTAAAAAAGGAAGTTGGATTATTTTTGCTAGATACGCCGGATCTAGAATTAAAATAGATGGGGGTGAAGTTAGACTTCTCAATGATGATGAAGTTTTAGCGACCGTGGATAACCCTGAAGATATATTCCACGAAATATAATCATAGGGAGGAACTATGCCAGAAGAAGAAAAGAAACAACAAGATCTAGTTGATGTTGGTGATGCTGACGAAAAAGCTACTGAGATTGATTTAGATAAAAAAGCTGACGGAGGAGAAGTAAAAAATGAAGAAACTACTCAAGACAGTGACAAGCCCGCTGATACACCTGCGGAATCTGATAAGCAGCCTGATGTTCAAGCTAGCGAACCAGAAGAAAAGCAAGAAGTAAAAAAAGAAGAACCTCAGCAACAAGAACAACAAAAAGAAATGGAAGAGTATAGTGAAGGCGTGAAAAAACGTATCGCTAAACTTACCAGAAAAATGCGTGAAGCTGAGAGACAAAAAGATGAAGCTGTTTCTTATGCTAAACGTATTATGCATGAGAGAGACAGTTTAGCTAAAAAAAGTGTGTCCATGGATAGAGACTACACAGCAGAAATGGAAGGAAGAATAAAATCTTCTCTTTTAGCTGCTCAAGCTAAATTAGCTGCTTCTAGAGAAGCTGATGATAAAAAAGCTGAAGTTGAAGCTTTGACAGCTATTTCCCAATTAGGTTATGAGCAAGGGAAGTTAGCTGAAATTAAAAGCAGACAAAAGATGGAGGAAACTGCTAAAGAAAACACAAGAAAACAGGGACCCGCAGCTGAATATCCAACTCAACCAACCCCGTCACCAGATCCAAAAGCAGAGGATTGGGCGGAAAAAAATGAATGGTTTGGCAAAGATAATGCCATGACCTACACAGCTTTTGATCTACATAGAAAGCTTACTGAAGAAGAAGGGTATGATCCAAAATCAGACTCTTATTATGAGGAAATAGATAAAAGAATAAGACTTGAATTCCCTCATAAATTTGGTAAAGTGGTAGAGAAACAGACCAGTAAACCTACACAAAACGTTGCATCTGCAGCGCGTAGTACAAAGACCGGTCGCAAAACTGTGAAACTCACACAATCACAGGTAGCAATCGCTAAAAAATTGCGTGTGCCACTTGAAGAGTATGCAAGACAATTAAGACTCACGGAGGGAGAATAGCATATGAAAACAGAAACAAATAAAGCTTCCCGTGCGAGCCAGACTAGGGAAAAACAAAAGCGTAAACAAGTTTGGACTCCACCATCGTATTTAGATACACCCAACGCGCCAAATGGATTCAGACACAGATGGGTCAGGGTAGAGATTCTAGGATACGTCGACACGAAAAACATACAAGGACGCTTAAGATCCGGGTATGAGTTAGTAAGAGCCGATGAATATCCAGAAGATGACTATCCAGCAATACCAGACGGCAAGTATTCAGGGGTGATCGGACACGGAGGCCTAGTGCTTACTAGGGTGCCAGAAGAGATCGCGCAAGCGCGAGCTGATTATTTCAAAGGTTTAGCGAAAGATCAGATCGAAGCAGTAGACAACGATCTTTTGAAGGCTGAGCATAAGAGCATGCCGATCGATATCGATCGTCAGTCTCGAACAACCTTCGGTGGTAGAAAACGTTAATTTTTTAACTAATCAACCAACGAAATTTTAACATTAACCCGTAAATTACGAAAGTAATTTGCATAAGGAGAACTAACATGGCAAACCAAGACGCTCCATTCGGCTTTAAAGCAGTTGGCGGCATGGGATCTAGCTATGAAACACAAGGTACTTCAAAGTACCAAATCGCAGACAATTCAACGTCAGCGATTTACCAAGGTGACCTTTGCATGATGGGGAACCACGACAGTTCCGCAACAGATGCAAACGGTGTCGCAGTTGCAGTGGGATACATTTCTGTTTCCCCTCCAGCTGAGGATACTTTGAACTTTGGTGTTTTCAATGGCTGTGATTACATTGACCCAACAACTGGTAAGCCTACATGGAAAGCTTACTACCCAGGAGCAGTAAATATTACTACTGGGAAAATAAACGCGTATTGTTTTGATAATCCTCAACAATTGTATGAGGTACAAACCGCTGGAACTCTAACTCAAGCAGCTGCAGGATGTCTAATCGACACTCACACGTATGCTGCGGGGTCTACTTTGTCTGGTCAGTCAAACGAAGAAATTTCGACTGCAGTGACAGGGTCAGGAGCAACTGGTCAATGGAGAATTGTCCGTTTATCAGAAGATCCAGATAACAGCGATACAGGTTCTGCTAATAGCAACTGGGTAGTTAGATTGAATGAATCAATTTACTACAACGGTGCTGTTTTAACATAATAGGAGCATAAAAAATGGCTATATCACGTAATCAGCTAGTCAAAGAACTAGAGCCAGGTTTGAATGCACTATTCGGCCTGGAGTACAAACAATACGAAAATCAGTCTGCTGAAATATACACGACTGAATCATCTGACAGAGCTTTTGAAGAAGAAGTTATGTTGTCAGGTTTCGCAAACGCACAAGTTAAGCCTGAAGGACAAGGCGTTTCTTATGACGATGCGCAAGAAACTTTCACAGCTAGATACACTAACGAGACAATTGCTCTCGCTTTTGCTATCACTGAGGAAGCTATTGAAGACAACCTGTATGACAAACTTGCTTCTAGATACACAAAAGCACTAGCAAGATCGATGGCAAACACTAAACAAGTGAAAGCTGCTTTTCCTTTGAATCAAGGTCTACCAACTGTAGATAACTTTGATTCTGGAGACGGAGTTTCTCTGTTTAACACTGCCCATCCAACGATTGCAGGGTCTTTTAAAAATACCCTGACTACTCAAGCGGATTTAAACGAAACATCATTAGAGCAAGCATTAATTGATATTGCTGCGCTAACTGATGAAAGAGGTTTAAAAATTGCTGCTAGAGGTGTAAAAATGATCGTTCCATCTGCTAATCAGTTCACTGCTGAGAGATTGATGAAATCTCAAGGTAGAGTAGGAACTGCTGACAATGATATCAATGCAGTTAAATCTATGGGTATGATTCCTCAAGGTTATAGAGTGAACAACTACCTAACAGATACAGACTCTTGGTACATTATTACAGATGTTCCAAATGGTATGAAACATTTCGATAGATCCCCATTGACTACTAAAATGGAAGGAGATTTCGATACTGGCAACGTTAGATACAAAGCTAGAGCTAGATACGTTTTTGGCGTATCAGACCCTAGAGGTATCTTCGGTTGTGAAGGTGCGTAATACCTAGTACAAAATAAAAAGTGAGGCGGCCTCAAAACCGCCTCATTTCAAAAATAAAGATAATAATACTTATGAAACAATTTCTCGTACAAATCTGGGCCTATGATTATCATGCTAAATTTGAAGTTTTAGCAGAAGATAATGCTGATTCTATTGAACAAGCAGTCCTTGACAAAATTGGAAAAAAGGATATAAAATGGGAACCAACGGGAATGTTTTCTAACACTCCTAACAGAATAACCTATGAGGAGGTTATAAATGGTACACGACCTGTACAAACAAAAAAGGTCCTTGGAGTTGAGGTGGCAACTGGAGTATGAGCAATTTGGTAGATATACTCTGGATATGGTCAGAATTGATGACAAAATTAGAGAAGTCATTACTGACATTAAGCTCGAAGAGGCCAAAATTGCAACTAGAGAAAATGCAATTGAAAATTCTGCCCCCCAAGTTTCTGTGGCTACTTAAATAAACGCCACATCGCTGAAATCGTACATTTCCTTAAGGATCGCTTGCACTCTCCTAAAAACTATCATATAAATTACTTACTATACAATTAATAATAAAACTTAAATGTAGACGCGTATAGTCGACATGCCCCTAGGGACTACATTTAAATATTCTAGGAGGAATATTATGGGTACAACTACATTTTCCGGACCAGTAAAATCCGGTACAGTAAGAGAAGGAGCGTCAGCTAATGTTGGTACAGTAGTATGCGCTCAATCAGCAGCAATTACTGAACTTGCTGCTAGTACAGCTAGCTCTATTATCATTCCAGCAAACAGCCAAATCACAAATATGTATGTTTTGGTGCAAACTGCTTGGGATGGTGGAACTAACACAATTGATGTTGGAACGTCTGCAGATCCTGATTTATTTGTTGATGGTCTATCTACGAGTTCTGTAGGAAACCACAGAGTAACAGCAGCAGCTACTGGAACAGAAGCAAATTGGAAAGACGTTGGTACATCTGACGTTACTATCTATTATGACTCTGTTGCTGGTGGTAATGGTGTTGGTGTTTTGACTGTTGAATACCTTCAAAACAGAAACTTAAGCTAATAAAATTTGTGGGCAGGAAACTTTAAAGCTTCTTTGACTTTAATACCTGCCTACGTAATTAGGAGAAACAAAAACTATGCCAAATGTATCAAGTATAAAGAGTAAATATTTTGCAGCAGCAACTGCTACTGATAGAGATGGAATTTGTGCAGCTCAAACTACGAGCGGTGCAGCTTCTTTGACTTTAAATGGAGCAGTGGTTTCTAGCGGAACAGCTACTTTTGGTTCTAACAATGCAACGATTGTAACGGTTTATGCCGGTAGTGCTAATACTGGAGTTAATTTTACTATAACAGGAACAGGAGCTAACAATGCTTCTCAGAGTGAAACTATCACCGGACCAGGAGCTGGAGCAACTGTCAGTACTACTAATTTATTTACGACAGTAACAGCAGTTTCGGTTGATGCAGCAATTACAAATAATGCTGAAGTAGGATTTACTAAACAAGATCCACAAGTAGGTTGTGTATTTGCAGGAAGAACTCGTATTAGAGGACTACAAGGTAGAAGTGGAACAACAGCAGGAATAATTGAATTTAAAAATTCTTCTGTCAGTGGAACTACACTTTTAACAATTCCGACAACTACTACAGCTGAATTAATAGAACCTTACATTCCAGATAATGGAGTTCTGTTTGATGAAGGAGCTTATTTTTCTGCAGCAGATGGAGTAGCGAACGGAGTTACTGTATTTTACGACGGGTAGGAGGCTAAATGGCTAACACTACTTCGCACTCGTACACTTTTGATAAGAGTCTTCCAATTGATGAGATTGTAGAAGAATCTTACGAACGTATTGGACTTCAAAACGTTTCTGGTTATCAATTAAAAACAGCTAAACGATCTTTAAATTTATTGCTTTCGGAATGGAGTAATAGAGGACTTCATTATTGGGAAGTAGCTAACCAAGGTTTTACTTTAGTAGATGGACAAAATGTTTACACTACTTATCGATCTCCTCAGGATGGCGCTTCTAATGGATTAACAACAACTCTATCAGGAAGCATTAATGCTTCAGTAACAGATATTCCCTTAACCCAGGTTAAAGATATGCCTGGCGCGAATCAAGGTGGAGGAACTATTACTATAGGAAGTGAAACAATTAGATACACTGGAAAATCAGCGGCTACAGGAGCAGCGAATCTTACTGGAGCTATACGTGGTTCTAATGGCACAACGGCTGCTACTCACACAAGTGGAGATACCGTAACTCAACATGCTACGGGAATGGATAATATATTAGAATGTAATTACAGAATTACTTCTAGCGACATTGATTCACCTATGACTGAAGTTAGTAGATCTCAGTATCAAGGCTATTCTAATAAATCTGCAACAGGAACTCCCACTTCTTTTTTTGTTCAGAGGTTTGTTGATAGAACAACTTTAACTTTATATTTAACTCCTGGTGCAGCAGAAGATGGAAATAAATTAAATATTTATTACAACAGAAGAATTCAGGACGGAGGTGCTTATACTAATGCAGTTAATGTACCTTATCGTTTTGCACCTTGCATGACTGCAGGATTAGCATTTTATTTATCACAAAAAAATGCTCCACAAAGAACACAAGAAATGAAACTTTTTTATGAGGATGAATTGGCTAGAGCCGTAAAAGAGGATGCTGATATTACAAGTACATATATTGCTCCTAAGGTCTACTATCCTAATGCTTAATTATGACTACTTTTGCTTCAGGTAAACATGCACTCGCTATATCAGATAGATCGGGACTAGCTTTTCCTTATCTTGAAATGGTAAGGGAATGGAATGGAGCATGGGTACATATATCTGAATTTGAACCTAAGCAACCTCAATTACAACCTAAACCTACAAGTGCTGATCCACAAGCTTTACAAAGAGCAAGACCAGCTAGAACTGAATTTGCAACTGAAGATTTTTTACCTAATAATCCTTTTTCTACAGCAAGCAATACAACTTTAACTTTTAGTTTTCCTGATGGTGGGCTTTTAGTTGATGACCAAGTAAGATTTACTTCAGTTAAAGAAGCAGTAGGAGGAGTTTCAGTTCAAGCTTTAGAATTAAATACAACTTTAAACGGAGATATTACATCTACAGCTACAACAATTACTTTAACAGATGCGTCAAATTTTCCCACAAGTGGATACATTGTTATTAGAAAAGTTTTAACAGGTGATAGCGATCCTTTATTGGCAGGAAAATTTTTAAATGAAACTGTTCAATACACAGGAAAATCAAGTAATGATTTAACAGGATGTACACGAGGAACAGCTGCTCCTTATAGAGGATATACTCCTACTTCTACTACAGCTAGTGCCCATAGCAGCGGAGCTGAGGTTTTTGGAGCTCATAAAATTGTTTCACGAATTTCTACAACAATTAAACAAGCTGGAGAACCATCTACAGTAACTGAATATAACAGCTTTACATTGACTTTACCTTCTGCTGCTTCTACAACAGAGGTAGGCGGGGGAATTAACTGTGTAATAGGACCCGTTAATCAAAGGAGGGGATAATGGCTGGATTTACATACACAACTTTAAAACAAGCTATTTTAGATTATACTGAAGTAGATAGTAATGTTTTAACTACAACTATTGTAGATCAGTTTATTGAAAATGCAGAATTTAGAATTTTTTATGATGTCCCTAGTGATAATAATAGATTTGTTAGCGAAGGAAATTTAGCTATTGATGATAATACAATTAATGTTCCTGGACTAGGAACTAAAGGAAATACTGGAACAGTATTTGTGCGTGGGGTAGAAGTTTTTAATAGCACTTCAGCTAGTACTGGACCAGGTGAATGGTTAATTAAAAAAGACCAAACTTATTTAAGTGAATATGTTAATAGATCCACAGGTTCATCAGGGGGCCAAACAGCCCAGGATGTTACAGGTTTTCCTAAATATTATGCGATGTTTGGGGGTGCTACCGGCACTTCATCAACTACTTCAGGAGGCCTATATGTAGCGCCTACGCCAGATGCTAATTATATGTTCAGAATATATTATGATATGGTACCTAAAAGTCTAACTACTACAGCTTCAACTTATATAAGTCAGTACTTCCCACAGGGGCTATTATATGCTACTTTAGTGGAGGCTTATGGATTTTTAAAAGGCCCTATGGATATGTTGACATTATATGAAAATAAATATAAACAAGAGTTACAGAAGTTTGCAGGAGTGCAAATTGGAAGACGAAGAC
>VTLG01014962.1_pt1 | contig 20204 bp, 30 predicted proteins | sample 4694571 | NCBI WGS metagenome assembly VTLG01 (sample SAMN12604809, study PRJNA352737) | marine metagenome | biome: ENVO:00000447; feature: ENVO:00000209|ENVO:00000569|ENVO:01000036; material: ENVO:00002151; isolation source: viral sequences binned using virsorter ... | reverse complement strand
ATTCAGAGAAAGTGTTTTGGAAAGTTATGACTGTCAATCCTAAACAGATTGATCAGCCACAACTTGATTCGGTGGTAGCTTGTGCGAATGCCTTGCTACAATATTGGTACGTCAGTCAGCAGAGTCCGATTTCTTTATTTCAGAAAGCTTTTGTAACCCACTCTCAGTAGGCTCATCGTAGTCAAGGTTCTCAAATTCTTCTTTGGTCAAACCCATTTCTATTGATCTACCTTGATTGCCCGCAAATTGGTCTTCTTCTGCTGAGTAATCTTCAAGAGGAATTTTACCTGATTCATAAAGTTCTTTGCCCATTGAATGAGGATAACTCTTATCGGCTTCCTCTTTTTCAAATTGTTCTTGATATGATCTCATCTCCTTTGCATACTTATGTATCATATAAATTAATTGTTTATTCAAAGAGCGACTTTCGTTCTTAGCTATGGCATGTGCCATATCGTAAGTCTCTTGATCGCATCTTACATAAAGATTTTTTTCTGTCATAGATTGTCTCCTATTTAATTTGTTAAGTGAATTTTAGGTGTGAGAAAAGCATCATCGTCTTGCAAATCTAATGCTTCAGCATCGCTTATTGGAGCGATAGCAATAGTTTCTTTGCCAACTGCATAATAATTATTCTCTAGTAAAGATTGTCCTGCCAACTTTAGAAAGTCCTCGTTGTTCTGTAGTAGCGGGTCTTTCCTCACTACAAACATAGCTAAAGTAAAAGCACTTTCTTCATCGGCAACTGTCCAAACTTTATGTACCCAACGACCAACACTTTTCTGAGAAGACTTTACCTTTGGTTCTGGTATGTCCAATTCAAAAGTGTGATGGATAACTGCGTACATCTGATTAGTATAGCATCTTGTAGGTATTATGAAAGCTTTAGGCGGGCATCAATCACATGAGACCGAAACCCACAAGCATGATCAATGCCCTAAAAAAAGAGGAAGGCTTGACACCTTCCTCTTAATCTTTTAACTAAAACCCTATGACATGGAAATCAATAAAGTTATACGAGGATTATAACTTATACACAAGTTATCCACAACCAAAATTATTCACAAGTTATCCACAGTAAAACCTGTAACCAGTAAATATTTTAATATTGACGGGCTTCAGCCCAGTGAGCAAAATTTAAACCAAAAAAAAAGCGAGAGCCTACCCACTTCTGGATAGACCCTCGCTTTAATTTTATCTAAGTCAACTCAGGAAACTGTTCTTGATATTCTCTGGTTCTATATTCTCGAACATAAGCATTAGCTTCTTCTCGAATAGACCAGTAACCAGTTTTTTTATAATGCTTTTTTTGAGCATTAAGTTTCTTGAGTCTCATGCGTTTTTGTTTTTTATTCATAATTTTCTCCTATTTATTATGAATTTGTTAAAATTTGACCTCCATACATCGCTTCTAAGGGCAAAACTAAGAGGGGGTAAGGGGTAAGTAACCCCCCAAAATAACCCCTCTCAGAATCGCTTTGGTTATTTGTTCATGTAAACAACCTTGCCAAATGGTAAGTCTTCAGAGTATGGAGACTTTTCAGAACATATCCACAAGACTGGAATGTCAGGCTCAACCTCTGGGTCAACCTCTCCCCAACCATCAGTGAAAACAATGATCGCATCGTAGTCCTCATTGTCTTCTAGCTTTTGATGGAAAGCGTTGAATGGCGGAGTAAACTCTGTGCCACCAGTACCCGCACTAGGAAATTCATCCTTGTCGGGTAAGTCATCGCCCTGAGTCGTGTCCCAAGTATCCCAGTATTCGCCCTTCGAATTTCTCAAGGCTATGCTAGCGAATCGATTGACCGCAAGCATTTCTACTTGATACTGTTCAAACAAGTCCATCGCATTAGTGACGTAGTCGTCTCGTTCATGTTCAGTAGAACCAGAAACGTCAACCATCATTGCTATCTTTTTGATAGAAGGTTCATTCTTCTTGGAAGGAAGATTGATACCTCGATGTTGATGTCTGCGATTGAGTCGTGACCATGAATTGGAATCAGACTTAGTCGTTGAAAGAAAGTCTGCCATTTCATCTTCCCAACTCACAGAGACCTGAGTAATCTCAGCTTCTCTGCCACCGAGATAGTCGACACCGCCACTCTTGCCAATACCTTTCTCAAGCTTTTGAGCAACCATGACTTGAGCATCAAGAACAGTCATCTGTTCTTTGATCTGATCATCACTCAAAGCTTGACCATTTTCATCAGTAGCGGGAAGTATTGCACCTGCAAAGACTGGCAACTTATTCAAGTCGATTTGTCCGCTAGCACTTTTACCCCCTGCACTGTCCTGCTGATCGCCTTGTGGGAAACCTTGACCAGAAATATTTTCCTCGTCACCAGAGTTTTGATCCATCAAGTCTTGCAAAGCTTGGTCATCGTTTATCAACGTAGAATAAATTTTCTCTGCTGAATCTTGACCATACTTGTCAACATCAATCAAACCACCTTCTGGCAAAGGCTGACGTAAAACATCCCAAATGTAATTATTGATTGCATAATCGCAAGCAATGTTCCAGAGTTTTGCATTACGTCTACCCATCCTAAGATGATGACCCCAAATGACATGTAAAGCTTCATGCACAATGACTGCGGTAATCTCTTCCATAGGTAGAGACAAAACGAAGTCACTGTTGAAGTAGATAGCCTTGCCATCGGTAGCCATCGTGTCGAAGGAATTGTCTTCGATCAACTGCAATTGCAGAAGCATACTTGCCATCCCAACCGAAGACTCAATCAATCTAGACTTAGCCTTCTTCATAATATCCATTGCTGAATAATTTGGATTGTGGAATATCTGTCCTGCTGTTTTGTTGTAACTAGACATCTTTACCTCCGCCAAAAATATTAGACATGAGATTCTGATTCAACTTGTTTTTAGAATCCTCTGCATCAGCAAGAACTTGCTGACGTTTAGATTCGCCCAACTCAGTTTTGTCTCTGAGCGTATCAACTGAATTGATACTGCCTAGCAGTTTATCAATTGAAACAATAGACTCAGCCAACTCTTCTGACTTGTACACCTTGTCGTTCAGAACTCTCGCTCTGTCGTTATCAAGTCGCAACTTATCGAACATTGCATCCTTGAAAAACTTCCCACCTTTGTCTTGAGGTTTGAAACTTTTCATGGCATCAATGACACGCTCCAAAGAATTGTCTAGATTCTCTTTGGCATCATCCAATAAGAACTTCTCATTGGCTCGATAGCTACCTTCAACTTGTGAAGCGATTTGCTTTCGCAACTTTGCTGAAGCGGTAGTCCGAATGTCAGAACCACTTGAAGGAATCTCTCGGAAGTTTACATCAAAGACAAACTTCTCTGCGATCTCCCATTGCTCCAAATAGTCCGAAGCTTTCCATGCAGAACCTAAAGTCGCTTTTGCACCCTCAACATAATTGTCGTACTGATTGATAAAGTCATTTACTTCTTTATCCCACTGTACTTGAAACTTGTTGATTGCATCTTGAACTATTTCAAAGTGATCATTAGGCAACAAATAATAAACTGATTTATTACTCTCGCCCTCCTGCCAAGCATAAACATAAGGTTTGATTTCATCTTTCATAAACTTATTGAACATCTTTCGCATATGAGCGTTGATGTCAAAAGAATAAATCTTTTTATCAACCTTGATTTTCTTGTCCTCCGCAGAATACTTGTCAGTGATCTCATTGCTAATTTCTTGGTCAACTTTGATACCACTAGGAATCTGCTTGTGGATGTGAATTAAAGTCGCAATTTCTTGCAACACCGATTTTGAGTTATCCATAGTACCTCCATAGATAATAGTTAAAAGACTGATTTCGATTCTTTTGAATCATCGTCAGGCAGACCACACAGTCTGCGATCAGTCAGAACACAGAGCAGAGAAAATATTACTGGTAACATTTTCTCCACTCCAGTCCATCAGGTTAAATCAACAAGTCTTGATTTCTAACCACAAAGTCAGAGTATGCCTTTGTTTGTTTCAAAGCGGGTACAAGTCCAACCATGCTACGAACAAAGAAGATTCCAAACTCATCAGTCTGAAACTGCTCAACATATTTGAGAGCGTTCTCAAAATGAATAGCCACGTCTTTGTCGTTTGATTGTTTGACCTCAGAAGTCAGAGCAACCGCTGTCGCATATTGCAAACCAACACCCTCAACAACATCAACCTTTTTACCAGACAGAATCTTTTGCAGATTCGGTACGTCTTGGCTCAAGGTTAAAAATGCCATGAACTCAGCAGTGAATTCACGACCTACAAAAGCGTAGATCAGATTAGGCAGGATGTCCTTGCTAGGATTTTGTGCTAGCACCTTTGACAGATTGGTTACTGTTCTAGGTGTTGCACTTGGCTCAACAATTTTGGGGTCAAAATTATTAAGCAAGTGTGGCTGGTACTGAATGAAACCAGTGAGTCTCTCATCAATACCATTTTCACTTGCCCACTTGAGCCAGTCATTAGCGTTGCTCTCGAACTCGATCAGACCAACACGACCCATACCATGTGCCACAATTTTATTGGCACTTGATCTGTCGCTGTGTCGGTTACCTGCTAGCACAACTGTCCAACCCTCTGGAAAGATGTACTCTCCCAGCCTACGCTCTTTGATCAACTGCGAAGCGATTGCTTGCAGGTCTTGACTCGCTTGAGCGAACTCATCTAGGAACAACAGACCCTTGCCCTTGTTTGGTAAATTACCCAACATGGCTCGCTTCTGAACTCCATCGACAATGTAAGGCAGTCCGCCAAAGTCAACCGATTCAAAGTGACTCAGTCTGAAGTCAACCAGACCAAATTGTTTAGACGTTGGGGAAGCATTATCCCAACTGACTGAAAGACCTTCCTCTTCAGCAAGACTTTCCGCAAACTGATAAATCGTCTCAGACTTACCAACACCCACCGAACCTAACACCAAAGGTGTTTGACCCGCATTTTTCATAAGGTGCATCATTTCTAGTGTGGTACTAGGCGATGAACCATATATATTTTTTTCATCCATAATTTTCTCCATCATAGATTAATAGTTAAAAGAACTGTTTCGGAACTTTTGTTCCATCATCAGAGCAAGCACACACTTGCTGACAGTTTGCATCCCACTATTGTGAGACTGTCCTTCTCTATTCTTTAATATTTGAGAAGAAGACTTTTGGTCTCGAACTTGGTGTATCGTTTACCGCCCTCGCATGCTTTCTAACAACTGTCACTTGCTACATGGTCTCTGGGGTACGCCTAGGCTACTGTCACTCACTAGGATTGGTCAGAGTCAAATTAATTTATTCTATAAATACCTCGCTGTGTTTTGTTCATACATCAATAATACTCTCATTAGGCTATATTGCAAGCATCATGCAGGCATTACATTGAGAAACATAACCCAGTAAAATATTCCCTATGACTGACAAGAAAAAACCAAACCTAAAAATAGTCAAAGATCGCCCAGAAATTTTGACCCCGAAACAAAGACATTTTGTAGACCTCATAGTAAAGGGAAAGGTAACTTACAAAGAAGCATATGCAGAAGCTTATGACGTTACGCTTACCAAGTCTGGCAAGATTCCTAAATGGGTAGAAGTAGAGTCATCTAAACTGCTAGCACTCCCTAAGATAGCACTAAGCGTTCAGAGACTCATTAGCAAGCGAGAGGATGGCTCAGTAGCTTCAGGCATACGCACGAAGAACTATGTCCTTGAAAGGCTCATGGCAGAGTCTAGGGAAGCGGATTCAGATGCTAGTAGAGTCAGGGCATTGGAATTACTGGGCAAGACCATCGGTATTTTCACAGACGTTGTAGAACAAAGAGAAGAGAGAGCAAGCGAAGTGATAGCGGAAGAAATAGAAGAGAAGATCATTCGACTACTAGAAGAATCACAAAACGACTAATTACATTTCTCATCTAAAGAAACCAAAGACCACCCCTTTTGATATTTCGATCTGGATATTCTAGACGACCCCCACCCCCCGTTGACAGACAAGTTACTTGCCTACCATATATACATAGTGATCCACACATTTGATGTGCAGTTTTCATGTACCCCCCCCTTCTTTCTTTTATGCTTGCATTTTGTAATCGCCTGTCACCTGTTATTGTAGAAAAAAGCCTTAGGAATCCTACACCCCTAGGTATTATTATAATTTTTATGTTGACTTTTCCTGTGAAGGGGTACTATTATGGTAAAGTATTGGAATAGATATACCTACTATGTAGTAAATACCAGATAAGTAACTACCAGTTGGTTATACAAGGTATTGATTTTAAAGGAGTATCTACCTTTCAGTATGTACCTACTATGAATCCCAACATACTTAATCAAATCAAGAATCTAGATTCAGTTGAAAAGGCTGAGATGCTTGATCTATTGGAGGAATGGGAGTCCGCTAAAAAGCGTGAAGGTTCTCAGACTAAGTTCTTAACCTTTGTGCAAGAGATGTGGACTGCGTTTATTCATGGTCATCACCACGAGATAATGGCTGAAGCTTTCGAGAAGGTCGTTAAAGGCGATCTAAAGCGTTTAATTATTAACATGCCTCCTCGACATACTAAGAGTGAGTTCGCTTCTTATCTGTTGCCTGCATGGTTTCTAGGACAATATCCTGAAAAGAAGATTATTCAGACTGCCCATACTGCAGAACTGGCTGTCGGCTTTGGTCGTAAAGTTAGAAACCTTGTCAACAATAATGATTTCAAGGATGTCTTTCCTAATGTTAGTCTGCAAGCAGACAGTAAAGCTGCGGGTCGTTGGAATACGAACAAAGGCGGTGAATACTTTGCGATAGGTGTTGGCGGTGCGGTGACTGGTAAAGGTGCGGACTTATTGATTATTGATGATCCGCATTCAGAACAAGAAGGTGCTTCAGGCGATATAAATGTTTTTAACAAGACTTACGAGTGGTATACCTCTGGACCTAGACAGCGTTTGCAACCAAATGGTGCGATTGTGGTAGTAATGACTAGATGGCATCAGCGTGATCTAACGGGTCAGGTAGTAGATGCTAGCATTAAACGAGGTGGTGCAGATCAATGGGAAGTTATTGAACTGCCTGCAATCCTACCATCAGGCGAAGCTTTGTGGTCAGAGTTCTGGAAGCTAGAAGAATTACAAGCGTTGCGTGCGGAACTGCCAAACAGTAAATGGCAATCTCAGTATCAACAAGACCCCACCTCAGAAGAAGGTGCTTTGGTCAAACGAGAATGGTGGCAGACTTGGGATCAAAGAGACCCACCCGAATGTGAGTTCGTGATTCAATCTTGGGATACAGCCTTTATGAAGAATCAACGAGCCGACTACTCAGCCTGTACTACATGGGGAGTTTTCTATCGTGAGAACGATGAGGGTATGCTAGCACCGAATGTTATTTTGCTAGATGCTTATAAAGCTCGTTTGGAGTTTCCTGAATTAAAAGTTAAAGCGGTAGAGAAACATAGTCAATACAAACCCGATGCTTTTATCGTGGAAGCAAAAGCTGCGGGGATGCCATTGATCTTTGAACTGCGACAAGCTGGAATCCCAGTGCAAGAATACACACCTAGTCGTGGCAACGATAAGATTTCTAGGGTTAACGCAGTATCGGATTTATTTTCTTCAGGTGTGGTCTGGTGTCCTGAAACCAGATGGGCAGAAGAAGTAGTAGAAGAGTTTGCTGGCTTTCCTAATGTCGAACACGATGACTTAGTGGATAGTAGCACGCAAGCATTATTAAGATTTAGACAAGGCGGATTCATACCTTTACCAAGCGATGAAGAGGATGAGCCTTTAGAACACAACAAAGTCGCTGATTATTATTGAGGTAAGTTTTGGCTATAGAAAAAAATCCTATGCAACCATCTACTCCTGTAGAAGGAACAATAGAACAAGGTGCTGAAGAAGTTACTGTGGCAATAGAAAACCCAGACTCAGTTGCAATTGAAACTGATGATGGTGGCATGATTATAGACTTTGATCCCGATAGCAGTCCGATGGGCATGGAGGATTTTAATTCCAATCTTGCCGATTACATGTCTGATACCAATCTTAATGAGATTGGTGCTGAACTTATCTCACAGTTTGAAGCCGATAAAGATTCTCGTAGTGAGTGGGAAGAAAGCTACGTCAAAGGTTTAGATCAGTTAGGTTTAAAAATAGAAGAACGAACTACCCCTTGGGCTGGAGCTTGTGGAGTCTTTCATCCAATGTTAAGTGAAGCTGTTGTGCGTTTCCAATCTCAATCAATAGCAGAAATGTTTCCCGCCCAAGGACCAGTGCGAACTAAATTAGTAGGCAAAGTTACCACTGATAAAACCAAACAGGCTCAAAGAGTTCAAGACTATCTTAATTATTTATTAACGCATCAAATGTCTGAGTATCGTACTGAGACTGAAAAGATGTTGTTTTCTTTACCCTTGGCAGGTTCTGCCTTTCGTAAAGTTTATTACGATCCAAACTTAGAAAGACCAAGTTCTATCTTTGTACCAGCTGAAGATGTAGTAGTTAACTATGGTGCTAGTGATTTAGAAACTTGTGATCGTGCCACGCATGTCATGCGTAAATCTTCTAATGATGTGCGTAAGATGCAAGTGGCTGGGTTCTATCGTGACGTAGACATACCAGAAGCCGATGACAGTCAGTCAGACATCCGTAAAAAGTACGATGAAATGACAGGCGAATCAAAGACTTACAACTACGATGATCGTCATACCATTCTAGAAATGCAAGTCAATCTTGATTTAGATGGTTACGAAGATATGATCGATGGCAACAAAAGCGGGATTGCTCTGCCTTATGTAGTCTCAATAGATTATCCGAGTGGCATTGTTTTGAGTATTCGTAGGAACTATTACGAAGACGATCCTAAAAAAATAAGACGTATGCACTTCGTGCATTATCAATACCTGCCCGGATTAGGCTTCTATGGTTTTGGTTTGATTCACATGGTGGGTGGTTTAGCTAAATCTGCTACTTCAATACTCAGACAATTAGTTGATGCAGGTACCTTATCTAACTTGCCGGGTGGTTTGAAATCTAGAGGTTTGCGAATCAAAGGTGATGATACACCAATCATGCCCGGAGAATTTAGAGACGTAGATGTGCCGGGTGGTGCAATCCGAGACAACATTAGTTTCTTGCCCTACAAAGAACCTTCAGGAACTTTGTATCAACTGTTACAAAACATAGTTGAAGAGGGCAGACGTTTTGCTAGCATGAACGATATGAAAGTATCTGACATGAATAATCAAGCACCAGTTGGAACTACACTGGCTTTGTTAGAAAGAAACATGAAAGTCATGTCAGCGGTACAAGCAAGACTGCATGCTTCGATGCGAAAAGAATTTGATATATTGGTTGGCATAGTCAAAGACTTTACCGAGCCAACCTATCCATACGAGATGGATGAAGAAGAATTTATTAAAGCTTCAGACTTTGATGATCGGGTAGATGTATTGCCCGTCTCTGATCCTAATGCTTCGACCATGGCACAAAGAATAATGCAATATCAGGCAGCCATGCAATTGGCAGCAACTTCTCCTGAAATTTATAATATGCCCGAGTTGCATAAGCAGATGTTAGAAACATTAGGCATCAGAAATGTAGAAGACATAATCCCAAGCACTGATGACATCAAACCTGTTGATCCAGTCACTGCGGTACAAAATTTAATTAATGGTATTCCAGTTCGAGCTTTTGTGACTCAAGACCACGATGCTCATATTGAAACCATAGTAGCAGCTCAACAGAATCCTGACGTAGTTCAAAAAATTGAAGCGAGTCCAACGGCTCAAAGCATCTTGGCAAATGCTAGTGCTTATGTAAATCAACATCTAACCATGAAGTTTAGAAAACAAGTGGAAGAAGAAATGGGTATACCGCTACCAGCAGAAGGCGAACCATTACCAGCAGATGTGGAGAAACGTATTTCTGATCTAGTAGCCGAAGCAGCCAAACGAGTTGCGGTTACTTCTCAATCCAAAGCAGAACAAGAGCGAATAGCAGCACAACAACAAGACCCACTAATACAAATGCGTGAACGAGAAGTAGCAATCAAAGAAGCAGATGTGCAAAGAAAAATTGCTGGCGATGCAGCACGCATACAACTAGATGCAGAGAAAGCTAAAAACCGAGATGAGATTGAAAGAGAAAGGATAGAATCTCAAGAGCAAATTGCAGGTGCTAGCATAGGGCAGAAAGTTGCTAGTGATTTGCTAGATGCAGAAGAGAAAGCTGATAGCAAATCAGTAGAAAGATACAAGCAAGGTATTGACATAGCAAAAGATATAGCACAGAATTTAGACAAAGATGAGTGATGAGTACCAAGAATTAGCACTTTCAGATTTTCTGAAAACTAGAATCACGGACTTAGTTGCTGATCACAAGGACCACCTAGCCAATGGTACGATTAAAGATCACGAAGAATACAAAAGGCTATGTGGAATTATCGAGGGTTTAAACCTCGCAGAACGAGAGATGGCTGACTGGATAGATAGACACTCTCGCTAAAGGAACTCGACTCCTAAAGTCGTGCAAACAATATGACAGAAGCGGTAAAAAAACCAGAACCTGAAGTAGCTAGAAAACAACTACCCGAGCCAAAGGGTTGGAAGATTTTAGTTGCTATGCCACAAGTCGATGAAAAAACTGAAGGCGGTATTATTAAATCTAGTCAAACTATGAAGAACGAAGAAGTAGGTAACATCTGCGGATATGTGCTTGAGTTAGGACCAGATGCATATAATGACGACAAAAGATTTGCTTCGGGACCATGGTGTAAAAAAGGTGACTGGGTTATTTTTCGAGCTTACTCTGGCACTCGCATGATTATGTATGGACAAGAGTTTCGTTTAATTAACGATGATACTGTGGAAGCAGTGGTCGATGATCCTACAGGAGTAGTAAGAGCATGAGTGAAACTGAAATAATAAATGAAGAGCCGAACATTCCAGAACCTAGAATGTCAGAAGAAGATAAATTTTTTGGACAAACTACTGAAATACAAACTGAAGTTGATGAAGGACTATCAGTTGAAATTGTAGACGATACCCCAGAAGAAGATCGTAGACCACCAAAAGTAGAAACTCCAGAAGCAGAAGTTACTGACGATACAGTTGATCAAGAGATCACTGACTACAGCAAAAGAGCTGGCGAGCGAATTAATAAACTCAAATATGAGTTTCACGAAGAACGCAGAGCTAAAGAAGCAGCTCTCAGAGAATCACAAGAAGCAGTGCAAAGGCTGCAAAGCTTGCTTTCAGAGAATAAAAAACTGCAAGCCATGGTTGATCAAGGCGGTGAAGTTTTAAATAAGCAAGCAGCTAACAATGCAGTCTGGGCAAAACAAAATGCTCAAGCTTTGTATAAAGCAGCTTATGAAGCAGGCGATGCAGACAAGATGGCAGATGCTCAAGAGCAATTGTCAAAAGCGGTATTAGCTGAACAAACTGCTAGCAAAATGGCAGAGAATGTCCAAGAGGAAATAGTTAAGAACATCCCTGAGGAAGAAGTTCAACAGCCAACTGATCCAGCTTTGCAAGCATGGTCTAGTAAAAACCCTTGGTTTATGGGCACCGATCCTACGCACCGAGAGATGACTAGCTATGCCATGTATTTAGATCAGTCGCTAAAACAACAGGGCATTGACCCTAGCACACAAGCAGAGACTTACTACGCTAAGATAGATGAGGAAATGCGTAGTAAATATCCAACCTTTTTCGGAGTGACTCCGCCTGTAGAAATACAGGAAGAGCCTCCAAAACGACAACCACAAACTGTTGTTGCACCCACCACGAGGGATAGTGGAACAAAAAAACCCTCGCAAGTACGTCTGACCCAGACTCAAGTTAAGATAGCTCGACAACTTGGTATCAGTCCGGAGCAGTATGCAAATCAATTATTAAAGGAGCAAGCATGACAGAGCAAGACAACACAACAAATGTGGAGGACAGTTCTGTGAACTCCTCTGACCAAGAGCGTTCCCCTAGGGGATTAGATAGCCGAGAGGCTGCCCAGCGTAGTAAGAACTGGGAAAACCAAGGTAACCTACCTGACCCTGACCCTCAAGACGGTTGGGTATTCAGATGGATCAGAACTACCCTCGTAGGTAATTCTGACAATCCAAATGTATCTAGAAGATTTCGTGAAGGATGGCAAGCCTGTCGTTTGGAAGATCATCCAGAATTACAGATACATATGATGGATCACGAATCTGATTGGGCAAAGAAAGGTAATATTGAAATCGGTGGTTTGTTGTTATGCAAGATGCCCAAAGAAGATGCTGACGCTAGGTCGCAACACTTTGATCAAATTGCAAAAGACCAAATCGAAGCCGTAGACAATACTTTCTTCAAAGACCAAGACAGTAGGATGGCTACCAAACAAGTATTTGAACGCAAAACTAAAACGACTTTTGGTAAAGACTCTTAGAGTCTTTGTTTAATAATTATTTTTCTGTAATTAATTTTACAGAGGGAGTTTAGAATATGGCTTCAACAGCTACACCTATGGGTGCTAGACCTCAGGGATCAGCCGTATCATGTGTTTACAACGCAAAAATTACTCACTATAAAATTGCTGCCAGTTATGGTACGTCAATTTTTTATGGGGACTTTGTGAAGTGGGCAGATGATAATCCTAACACCACAATCCAAAAGGATACTGGAACTACTTCCATGACTCCGATTGGTGTGTTTTTAGGGGTGTCTTACACTGATCCTTCAACTGGTCAAGCTACCTTTAATCAATACTATCCAGCATCTACCAATGCTAGTGATATAATGGCATACGTTGCTTCCGATCCATTCCTCATCATGCAAATGCAATCTGATGAATCGCTCACTCAAGATGACCTTGGGAAAAATGTAGCGGTAGTGCAGACTGCTGGCTCGACTGCGGTTGGAACAAGCAAGAATGCTGTCGATGGGAGTACAGCAGCTACTACCAATACCTTGCCACTAAAGATCATTGACTTTGTCGAAGGTCCTGACAGTGCTATTGGTGATGGTTTTACTGACGTACTAGTTATGTTTAACGCAGGACATCAGCTCCTGAATACAACCGGTATCGGTTAAGGAGATTTATTATGGCTGCAATATCAAGAGCAAATGAGCTTAAACAGCTCCTACCGGGCTTGAATGCCCTATTTGGTGAGGAGTACACCATGCATGAAAATCAGCATGAAGAAATCTATGTAACAGAAAACTCTGAAAGAAGTTTCGAGGAAGAGTTAAAGTTATCTGGATTTGGTGCTGCTCCAGTAAAAGACGAAGGTTCTGCGATCACATATGATACAGCACAAGAGTCTTTTGTTGCCAGATACACTCACGAAACTATCGCAATGGGATATGCTATTACAGAAGAAGCTATGGAGGATAACCTCTACGTTTCACTTTCTGCTAGATACACCAAAGCTTTAGCTCGTGCCATGGCGTACACAAAACAAGTGAAAGCTGCTTCATTGTTAAACAATGGATTCAGTTCTTTCAATAGTGGTGATGGTGTGACTTTATTTAGCACAGCCCACCCACTTGTGAATGGTGCAACTAACTCAAACCGACCAGCTACTGGTGCTGACTTGAACGAAACATCTCTAGAAGATGCGGTAATTCAAATTGGTAAATACACCGATGAGCGTGGTCTTAAAATAGCTGCGAGACCAAGGAAGTTGATCATACCTTCTGACTTGCAATTCGTGGCTACTAGATTGTTACAGAGTGACTATCGAGTTGGTACAGCGGATAATGACATCAACGCAATCAAAACAAATGGGGTAATTCCTGAAGGTTTTGTTGTGAACAATTATCTTACTGATACTAATGCGTTCTTCATTACCACAGATATTCCTGATGGCATGAAGCACTTTGTTAGAAGTCCAATGACGACTAGCATGGATGGTGACTTTGACACTGGTAACGTCAGATACAAAGCTAGAGAAAGATATTCCTTTGGAGTATCTGATCCACTAGGTATCTTCGGTAGTCCGGGGTCTAGTTAATAGATAGAATTAAGGGTAGCTTCGGCTACCCTTTTTCTGTTTCTAGGGAATTTTAAATTATCTATCGACTGCCCTAGCAGACAAGCCAAGACGATAGATTTAATTAAGGAGACTTAATATGGCGAAAACAACTTTTAGTGGACCCATCAAATCACTTGCAGGTTTTATTGCTGCAGGTAATGCGAATGTGGTCAGTTTAACAGCAGACACAACTTTAACTGTGGCTGCACATGCGGGAAAAATTTTAACAACCAATGATGCCGATGGTAAATTTACTTTACCAACTATCGATGCTTCAACTACTACTACTGATAGCGATCCTAATCAAACCAATAACTTAGGTGCTACTTTTACTTTTGTAGTTGAAACAGCAGCAACTGATATGGATATTCTTACCGATGGCACTGACAAATTTGTTGGTGGCTTATACACCGGTAAAGACGATGCCACAGGTAAAACTTTTATCTCTGGTGCATCCAATGATGTCATCACTATGAATGGTTCTACCAAAGGTGGACTAGCTGGTAGCATAGTCAAAGTTACTGCGATAGCAGATAACAAATATGCTGTCGAAGGTTTGATCCTAGGTTCAGGCACTATAGTTACCCCATTTGCTGACGCATAATCAGGAGTAAACTATGGCTGATGCAGTAACAACACAAACCATCATTGATGGCGAAAGAAACTGTGTTATGAAATTCACCAATGTTAGCGATGGCTCAGGCGAGTCAGCAGTAGCTAAAGTAGACGTTTCTGCTTTAGCTGCTAACGCTGCAGGTCAAGCGTGTTCAGAAGTTAGAATTATGCGTGTGAGTCATGCCATTGTTGGCATGTCGGTGCAACTATTTTTTAACGCTTCTACTAACGTGCTAGCTATGGAGCTGGCTGAAAGTAGTAATGGACATATGGACTTCAAAGACTTTGGTGGTATTCCAAACAATGCAGGTTCAGGTAAGAATGGTGACATTCTTTTTACAACTAAGGGTCACTCTTCGGGTGATACTTATTCTATAACTTTAGAAATGGCTAAAGTTTATTCTGATTAACGGAGAAAATTATGGCTAAGAAAAAAGCTATCATCTCTGAAACAGGAGAATTTCCACCCGCTTATAATGTTTTGACAGAAGGCGATGATGGAATTTGGCTCAAAGTATTTGGACCCGATCCTGATTTAGAAGATGCACAAAGAAAAGCAGACGAACTAAATGGTGTGAGAGCCAGAGATAGTAAAGGACATTACGTTGCTGATGATCCTTCTACTCCTGACATAAACGAAGCTTATGTTGGCGGTAAAGCACCTAAGAAAACCAAAGCTAAGAAGACTGCAAAGAAAAAGACTTCTAAAGCTAAAACTTAAACGAGGTTAAAGTGAAACATACTAAAAATAAAAAATACATGGCTGGCGGTGGCAAAATGAAAAAGTACATGGCTGGTGGCGGTAAGATGAAGAAGTACATGGCTGGCGGTGGTGCTATGAAAGAACCTAAAGTCGAAGCCTACAAAGACTATGTACAGAGAATGTTCGGTGGTGGGGTAACCAAACCAGCGATGAAAAAAAATAAATAACCAGTCATATATTTTGCATGGCTAGAAGTACAAAGGACTCAAGGCTCAAAAGAGCTGGGGTTAGTGGTTATAACAAACCCAAGCGTACGCCTAATCATCCCAAAAAATCTCATATCGTTGTTGCCAAAGAAGGCAGCAAAGTTAAGACTATTCGTTTTGGGCAGAAAGGTGCGAAGACTGCAGGCAAACCTAAAGCAGGTGAGTCGGCAAGAATGAAAGCCAAAAGAAAATCTTTTAAAGCTAGACATGCAAAAAATATTAAGCGTGGCAAAATGTCAGCAGCTTACTGGGCAGATAAGGTGAAGTGGTGAGTAGACAAAAAAAATCAACAGTAAACAAAGCAGGTAACTATACCAAGCCGACTATGCGAAAGAATTTATTTAATAGAATCAAAGCTGGTGGCAAAGGAGGAAAGCCGGGTCAATGGAGTGCTCGTAAAGCACAGATGTTGGCTAAACAATACAAAGCCAAAGGCGGAGGATATAAATAATGGAAGCATTTATTGGTATAATAGTAATCTTAGCAATAGCTATTTTACTAATCAAAAGGTACAAACCAACTTGGTTCGCTACCGGAAAGAGTTATTTAAAAGGTTTAATATCTAAAAAGAAAACTACAAAAAAGAAAAAATAAAGTATGTCTTACCTAATAAGTAATATTCCGCATTTTAAATGTTGGGTAAGAAGAGAATTTACTACCAATCACGAAAGGTATCATGGTGAGTTTCTGCATGCTATCGCTATAGCAGTCAATACTATTCCAGATCGCTCCCTTAGTTTTCAAGTAGTTTTCACTGGTTGTGAAGCTGATGGCGAAGAAGATATGGAAAATGTACATGGTGGTGCTATGTGGGCAAGAATGCCTATTCAAGCATTAGTAGCTGATATACCTGTCGAAGAATGGGCAATGCCTATGCCTGATCATATGTGTCAGCCTTGGGATTGTGAATCAAGAGATCACTCGGTAATCATTATGGATCGGGTCAGCTCTAGCCCTTGGATTGCCAAGGTTAACAATAACTTTTATACAGCCAAGTATTTGTTTACAGTTGATTACACCGATCATCACATTGCTGACGATCCAGCCCAACACAAACAATCTCATGTCATGTACATAACTGAAGAGTGTGAATGGCAAGGCAACATCATAGCTCTACCCAACAACAGAGTGCGAGCAACTAGTCCAGCGTTATGGGCAACTGGAGAAGGACCGCCAGACTTTAGACCTTCTCAATATTTACATTCGGCAGAAGGACATGAAAGTTATCTTGATCCAAACATTACATTTAATAATTTATACAGCGAAGGCTTTGACACAGAGGAAGACTGATGCCCTTAAAGAAATCACAGAGAAGTTTAAAAAAATGGACTGGACAAGATTGGACCACGGCAAGCGGTAAAAAATCTTCAGAAACTGGTGAGGTATATGCACCTAAAGCACAAATCAATAGATTAAAATCTACTGCAAAAGGCAGAAGTAAACTTGCAGCAGCCAACAGAAAAAAACGAGAGGCTACCAGAAAAGGTAAACAACATGCAAAACATGGTTTGCATAAAGGCAAGAAAAGGTAAAAAATTAAAAGGAGCAATAAATGGCAATTTCTAGAACCAATATGCGTAATCAGATTACTAAATCTGGTAAAAAAAAAAGAATCGTAACAAGACAGCGAAGAGACAACCTAACAATAATAAGAGTTAGATATGGCGACTAGTGGCACTACAACATTTACTTTAGACTTAACCGAGATCATGGAAGAAGCCTTTGATCTTTGCGGTATATCTATGATGTCAGGTGGCGATTTTAATACTGCCAAGCGTGCTTTGAATTTAATTTTTTTAGAGTGGCAAAACAAAGGCTTGAACCTTTGGAAAGTAGAACAAGGCTCACAGGCTTTGACAGCAGGCACAAGTTCTTATGCAGCCAATGCTGCAGCGTTAGAGATTGTCGATGCTTTTATTAGAACCGATGCTGCGGATACCGATAAACAAACGGATACCAAGTTACGCAGAATATCTAGAGTTGAATACAATCATCAAGCAAAAAAACTTACTCAGTCAAAACCTACTCAGTATTATGTTGATAAAGGTACAAGTGATCTAAACATTGTGCTTTGGTCAACACCTGACTCAGCACAGACTTATACTTTGTTTTATGACTACATCAAAAGAATTGAAGACGCAGGCACAAATGCAGATGCAAACCCCGATGTGCCTGCCAGATATTTGCCCTGTTTAACTTATGCTTTGGCTCTGAATGTAGCGATGAAATATCCAGAGGCAAACGCTAAGATACCTTTATTAAAAGGCAGATACGATGAGTTGTGGCAAGAAGTTTCTGAAGCTGATAGAGAAAGAGCACCAGTTAAATTTGTACCTGATCTAGGAGCCTACTAATGGCATATGCTGCAGGTAAAAAAGCCTTAGCTATTTGTGATCGTTGTGGTTTCACAGTCAAACTGAAAGATTTAAAATACGAAATTAGAGATCAAAGTCGCACTGGTTTTAGAGTTTGTACTAACTGTTTGGATGAAGATCATCCACAATTGCGTATTGGCGATGTCGATACTTCTGAAAATATTTCTTTGTTTAATCCTAGACCAGATACTGGCGAACAAGACTCAACAACTTACTTTGGCTTTAATCCTGTAACTAGCACAGGCATTGTTCTCCGAGCTGAAGCAGGCACAGTTAAAATTCAAACAGCAGTAGTAGGCGGTGGAGCATCTAACACCCCTGTTGCTTTATCTGGTCTAGGTGCTACAGCTAGTCTAGGTGCTGTAGCAATAGTTGTGAATAGCGATCAAGTTGCAGTCACAGGTAATGTTGCAACTTCTGCACTAGGTACAGTTTCTACTTTAATAGACACCACCTTTGCAGTTACTGTTGCTAGTTACTATGGAGCAAACAAATATTATATTGATGGCACTAGACAAGCTACAGTTACTTTAAATGAAGGAGCTACTTATACCTTTGACCAATCGCACTCTAGCAACTCAGGACATCCGTTAAGATTTTCTATTACTTCAGATGGCTCACATGGCGGTGGCTCTGAATATACTACTGGGGTTACTACCAATGGTACTCCCGGCAATGCTGGAGCTTATACCAGAATTACAGTTGCAGTAGGTGCACCAACACTTTATTACTATTGCACGAACCATTCCGGTATGGGTGGTCAAGCGAATACACCATAACACTATGACTTATATACAACTAAAAACTTTGATACAAAATTATTTAGAAAACTCTGAAACTAATTTTGTTAGTGACTTGCCACAGATAATTAAGCAAGCAGAAGAGCGTATTCTAAAATCGGTCAAGTTACCCAACTTTAGAAAAAATGTGCAAGGCTCATTGACTGCAGGCAATCAATACTTGTCAACTCCTAGCGACTTCTTAGACAATTTTTCTTTAGCAGTTAGCACAGGCACGACTCAAGATTTTTTATACTTTCGAGACGTAAACTTTATCCGAGAGGCTTATCCAAACAGTGCTACGCAAGGACAGCCGAAAAATTATGCTTTGTTTGATGACAACACTTTTATTGTGGCACCAACTCCAGATCAAGCTTACACTGCTGAACTGCACTATTTTTATCGCCCAGCTTCAATTACTTCACTAGCAGACTCAGGCGAGACTTGGTTGTCAAAAAATGCTAGCAATGCTTTGCTCTACGGCTGTTTGATTGAAGGCTATGTTTACATGAAAGGGTCACAAGATTTGCAAGCAGAGTATGAGAAAAGATATTTCCAAGCAATTTCTAGATTAAAAAATCTAGGCGAAGCCGACAACACTATAGATACTTATAGTGCGGGACAACTTAGACAACAGAGGACCTAATGTTTAGTGTAGATAGTAAACCCGAAATGGGATCGGTTGATGTGGTTACCACATCCAACAAAGGTTTGAGTCCAGAATATTGGACTGAAAGGATACTGGAACGAGTCGTTTCTATAAGTGAGACAGCTGACCCTATGGTCAAAGCTCAAGCTGAAGCATTTAAAGAATCTATCGCTCAAGTTATTTTAATTTATATCAGACAAGCAATTGCGAGTGACAGAAGCACAGTTGCGGGTCTATTAGAAAAACAAGGTCATAAAGATATGGCTGATATTATAAGGAGGCTGTAATGGCAATATCTCAAGCAATGTGTACTTCATTTAAAAAAGAACTTTTAGAAGCTGTACATAATTTTAAAAACTCAGGCGGTAGCACGTTTAACCTTGCGTTGTACACAAGTTCAGCGTCTATGGGTGCAGCAACTACTGCGTACTCAACTTCTAATGAAGTCTCAGGTACAGGTTATACAGCCAAAGGCGGTGCGTTGACTAGGGTTGATCCAACTACTAGTGGAACTACAGCGTTCACTGACTTTGCTGATTTAACCTTTTCGAGTTCAACCATAACTGCTAATGGTGCATTGATCTTTAATGACACTGCATCTGGTGATCCAGCTGTAGCAGTCTTAGCTTTTGGTGGTGATAAGTCATCAACCAATGGCGACTTTACGATTCAATTTCCAACTGCAGATTCATCCAACGCTATTATAAGAATTGCATAAATGGCACTATTACTCAACGATAGAGTAAAAGAAACCACCACAACCACAGGTACAGGCACAGTCAATCTAGCTGGAGCTATTGATGGTTTCGAAACTTTTGTTGCTGGTATCGGAAACGGTAATACGG
>VTLG01010591.1_pt1 | contig 20206 bp, 30 predicted proteins | sample 4694571 | NCBI WGS metagenome assembly VTLG01 (sample SAMN12604809, study PRJNA352737) | marine metagenome | biome: ENVO:00000447; feature: ENVO:00000209|ENVO:00000569|ENVO:01000036; material: ENVO:00002151; isolation source: viral sequences binned using virsorter ... | reverse complement strand
ACTTGGATGAGCTTGAGGGTGTTAAGGCTTCTATTCCTGTAGCGAAATGGAATGCACAGTATATGCAGAATCCTACAGCGGAAGAGGGAGCGATTATCAAAAGAGAATGGTGGAAGATATGGGAGAGTAAAGAACCTCCCATGTGTTCTTATGTGATACAGAGTTATGATACGGCTTTTAGTAAATCGGATAGGGCTGACTATAGTGCGATTACGACATGGGGTATTTTTGAGCCTGTAGATGGTGAGGGTGAAGCGATTGTTTTATTGGACGCTGTACGTGGTCGATGGGATTTTCCAGAATTAAAGACTAAGGCGCAAGAACTGGAAGAAATGTATGATCCTGACATGATTTTAATAGAGCAAAAAGCGAGTGGTACGCCTTTAACACAAGAGCTTAGACGTATGGGTATTGCTGTAACACCTTTTACGCCTAGTAGGGGTTCTGATAAATTTACGAGAATGAACGCTTGCGCTCCAGTATTTGAAAGTGGTATGGTATGGCGACCTGATACTAATTTTGCAGAGGAAGTTGTTGAAGAATGTGCTTCTTTCCCAAATGGTGAATATGATGACTTGGCAGATAGTATGACACAAGCTATACTTCGATTTAGGCAAGGTGGATTTATTATTACACCTTCTGATTATGAAGATGAAGATAGCTATAAACCAACCAGATATGAATATTATTAGGAGATCAACATGGCTTTAAAAGGTAAGCAACATAAATTAGATAAGAACAAAGACGGTAAAATTAGTGGTGCTGATTTTAAAATGATGAAATATGGTGGTAAAGTTGAGGCAGTTAAGCCATCAAGTAAAAATTCTTCAAATCAATGTCGAGGAGGGGGAGCTGCTATGGCTGGAACAAGTTTTAGTGGTGTTAAATAAGAATGATTTGTTTTAAACAAGCACGAATTGAGGTAGGGGGAGATAAAGCAGTTCCTGTGGCGTCCTCCCTCCCCACAGTCGAGCCACCCCTACCTCATCTAGGAGATTAATATGGCAATAGAAGCACAAACAGGTCCAGGTGGTTTACCAGAGAACATCAATCAACCTTCTAAAGAATTACAGGAAGCGATAATTGATGTCGTTGAAGCGAATAAAAAGCCAAATATTACAGAGTTTGATGATGGTAGTGCAATTGTTGGTGAATACAATGAAGAGATTGAAGTTACCACAGTTCCTTTTGATGGGAACATAGCAGAAAGTATTGATGAATCTATTTTAAAAGGAATAGCATCAGACTTAACAGCAAGTATTGATGACGATAAGTCTTCTAGACAGGAATGGGAAGATTCATACAAAAAGGGCTTAGAGCTTTTAGGGATGCAGTATGAGGAGAGGGCGCAACCTTTTGAGGGGGCAGCAGGTGTTATTCATCCTTTATTATCAGAAGCCGTTACACAGTTTCAAGCACAGGCTTACAGAGAAATGTTACCCTCTGGTGGTCCTGTAAGAACACAGATCCTTGGTTCTCCAAATCCACAGCTTTCTCTCCAGGCTGAGAGAATCAAGGAGTATATGAATTATATGATTACTTACGAAATGGAAGAATATGATCCAGAGTTGGATCAAATGTTATTCTATTTACCTGTTGTAGGTTCTACATTTAAGAAAGTTTATTTTGATCCTTTGTTACAAAGGGCAGTAAGTAAGTTTATACACGCTGAAGATTTAATTGTTCCTTATTCAGCGACTGATTTATTAACAAGTCCTAGAACAACACACGTTATTAAGCTTGATTCTAATGAAATACTTAAAATGCAGCTTAATGGTTTTTACAGGCAGATAGATTTGCCCTCTGGTGGGTATGATAGTGAATATAGCCAGATTGATGAAGCTGTAAATGAGATACAGGGGGTACAGCCGAATAAGAGTTCAGAAGATCTTACGATTTATGAAGTTCATACTGATTTGGATATTGAAGGCTTTGAGGATATGGACGCATCTGGAGAGCCTACAGGATTAAAATTACCTTATGTGGTTACGATCTTAGAAGATACGAATGAAATATTATCAATTAGGCGTAATTACGGTGAGCAAGATAATTTAAAAAGAAAGAAAGATTATTTCGTTCATTTTAAGTTTATGCCAGGTTTAGGTTTTTATGGATTAGGCTTAACTCACATGATTGGTGGTTTAGCACAAGCTTCTACGTCTATATTAAGGCAGTTAATTGACTCTGGTACATTAAGTAACCTGCCAGCAGGGTTTAAATCAAGGGGAGCTAGAATAAGAGATGAGGACAGTGCTTTACAGCCCGGTGAATTTAGAGATATTGACGTAGCAAGTGGTGATATACGCAGTTCTTTAATGCCTTTACCATTTAAGGAGCCATCAGCCACATTGTATCAGCTTATGGGTACGTTGGTTGATGCTGGTAGACGTTTTGCTTCTATGGCTGACATGAAGGTAGGAGAGATGGGTGGAGAAACGCCTGTTGGTACTACTATGGCTATTATGGAGCGTGGCACAAAGGTTATGTCAGCTATTCACAAGCGTCTTCATTACTCACAAAAAATAGAGTTTCGCTTATTATCTAATATTTTTTCTAACAATCCGACTCCTTATCCGTATTCTGTAGGATCTAATCCTATGATGAAAGCGCAGGATTTTGATGCAAGAATTGATATATTACCTGTAAGTGATCCTAATATATTTTCTATGTCACAAAGAGTGACGTTAGCCCAAACACAATTACAGTTAGTGCAATCAAATCCACAAGTTCATGGTGGACCACAAGGATTATATCATGCTTATAGAAATATGTATGAGGCTCTTGGTGTTTCTAACATTGATGCTATTTTGCCACCACCTCCTCAACCACAACCTTTAAACCCAGCTAAAGAAAATCAAAATGCTTTAATGGGTCAACCTATGCAAGCTTTTCCACAGCAAGACCACCAAGCTCATATAAAGGCACATTTAGCGATTATGGCTACACCCCCTGTACAGGCTAATGTAGCGATAGCAGCTGCCATACAAGGCCATATACAGGAACATATAGGTTTATTAGCTGAACAAAAGGCTCAAGAACAGGTTATGTCTCAAATACCACCTGAACAGCAACAAATGTTGCAACAGGATCCAAATATGCAACAGCAGATGCAAATGCAGATACAAACTATTGCATCACAATTAATTGCTGAAATGATTGAACAATATGCTCAAACAGTTGCGCCACAAAACCAAGGTGATCCTCTTGTTGAGATTAGAAAGCAAGAGTTAGCATTGAAAGGTGCAGATATACAACGTAAAGAAAGAGAGTTTGAGCAAAAGCAAGAGTTCCAAAAGCAAAGTGAACAAACAGATGCTATGTTAGAAAGAGAAAGAATTAATGTTTCTAAGCAAGCTTTAGATGAGAAAACCAGAGTGGCAGAGGATAGAATACAAACACAAAGAGATATCGCTGCACTCAATGCTTCAAGGAAAGGATAAGCTATGTCATCAATTAATCAAGAATATGCTAGAAGAGTTAAGCAAGAAAAGATAGAAACAAGGAAAAAGGAAGAAGCTGAAAAATTTGGTGAAGAAATAATTATGGTAAGAGCTAGGGATGAAAAAGGCCACTTTATACCTGATAATCCAGAAACTTTAACAGTCGATGAAGCTTGGGTTGAGAAGAAAGTCTCTAAGACCAAGAAGAAAAAAACGACTAAGAAAAAGAAATAATGTTATATGGTCCTTGGAGACATAGTAACTGGTATTCAGCTTGTCAAACAAAGTGTTGCTTTTATCAAGGACAATATAGCTACAGCAAAAGATATTTCTGAAATCGCAGGACAGATAGATGATTTATTTGAAGGTAAAAACCAAGTTGATAAGCGTAGAAACAAGAAAGATGGTGTTTCCATTGCGGATCAATTTGGGGTTAAAAGCGTTGCTCATGAGATTATTGACGCAAAGCTTGCAGCAGAAGAGTTATATAACATCTCCATTTTAGTAGATCAACGGTTTGGACATGGCACTTGGCAAACAATTTTAACAGAAAGAAGTAAAAGGATTGAAGCAGCGAAGGCAGCTAGAAAAGAACAAATACGAGTAAGAAAACAACAGCAAGAAGAAATTATGGAAATAGCAGGGTATTTTGCAATAGGATTGTGCGTATTAGTTTTAATTTTTGGAGTTTTATTTGTTTTTATGTCTTTTGCAGATATTATGAAGCCAGGAGCTTTAGATGGAAATTGAAGATTTATTGCTTATTGCAATCATATTAGCAGCTATGTACTGGGCTATGTTTTTCCCTCCAAAATGGTTGTTTATTAAATAGGATACAACATGACACAAAAAAAATTACAAAAAGGTTCTCAATACGAAAAATTTGATCTTGATAATAATGGTGAGATCAGTGATGGAGAGATGGCTATGGCTCATAAGATAGCGCAACTTGATCATCAAAGAAATATGAATGAAAACCTTGATAAGATGCAAGATCAACAAAGAATGATGGCTTGGCTTGCTATGGGTTCAATGGTATTTTTTGTAGGCATTATGATGACGCCATTTATAGATCCAGAAAGAATAAATTTATTTAGTGGCTTTTTGAACACATTCTTTGTGTCTCAAGCAGCTGTGGTTTCTGTATTTATGGGTGCAACAGCATATAGTAAAAGAAACAATGATATATCGGTGCAAGCAAAATAATGTATGAATACAGCATAAAAAATGTAGTTAGAGTCGTTGACGGTGATACTGTTGATGTAGAAATAGATTTAGGTTTTAGTTTGACTAAAAAAGAACGTATTCGATTAGCTGGAATTGATACTCCTGAAACAAGAACAAAAAATGATGAAGAAAAAAAACTTGGTATAGATGCCAAAGAATATTTAACAATGAGATTAGATTCTAGTAAAAATCTAATTGTTAAAACAGAAAAAGATGGCAAGTATGGTAGAATGTTAGGTTGGTTATTTGATGATAACAGAAGTATAAACAGAGACATGACAGATTTAGGTTATGCTTGGATTTATGGTGGTGGCAGTAAAGATAACGATTTAAATAAATTAAAAGAAAAAAGAGGTATTTTTATTGACAATAACGAGAAGTAAATTATCAAAACAAATTTCCAAATCTCCACAAAAGAGAAAGATTAAAAATGTTGTTAAGTCGTTTATTAAAAAAGTTAAGCTCCCTATTCAAGTGGGGAAAAGAAAAAAAACCAGTACAAGTAAAAAAAAGAAAAAAAGTTAGAAAATGATTTTAACCATTGTAAAATCTATTGGTTCTTTAGCATCCAGTTATATGGATGGTAAGGTACAAACTCAGAAAATTAAAGCTGAGATACAAAAGAAACAATTAACTGGTGAGATTGATTGGGATTTAGAGGCTATTAGGGCAACACAATCTAGTTGGAAAGACGAGTGGCTAACAATTTTGCTATCGATTCCCTTCCTGCTTTGCTTCATTAGTGACACTACAAGAGAAATGGCATTCGCTGGGTTCCAAGCACTTGACCAAGCTCCGAAGTGGTATACATATTCCTTTGGAGTTGTAATTGCTGCTTCTTTTGGAATACGGTCTGCAACTAAATTCTTTGGAGGTAAAAAATAATGGCAAAAAAAAAGAAAAAGAAGGGTGGGGCTACACCAACAAATCCATCTTTATATTCTAGGGTAAAGTCAGAAGCTAAAAAAAAGTTTAAAGTTTATCCTAGTGCTTATGCAAATGCATGGTTAGTGCGTACATACAAGAAACGTGGTGGAGGATATAAATAAGTGTCAAAACCTTCTGGTGGATTAAAAGAATGGTTTGGGAAAGGTCCAAAGGGTGATTGGGTAGATATTGGTGCGCCTAAGAAAAAGGGTAAATATCAATCTTGTGGTAGAAAATCTGCTACTAAATCAAAAAGATCTTATCCAAAGTGTGTTCCTAGAAGTAAAGCTAACGCTATGTCAAAGTCACAAATAAAGAGTGCTGTTGCTCGTAAAAGGGCAAAACCACAAGGGGTTGGGGGTAAACCAACAAATGTTAAAACGATTGTTAAGAGAAAAACAAGAAAAGGGAAAAAGAAATGAGTTTTAAATTGAGTCAACGATCTATGGATCGATTAGAGGGAGTACATCCAGACTTAGTAAAGGTTGTTAAACGTGCCATAGAATTAAGCCGTATTGATTTTGGTGTTTCATGCGGAACCAGAACGAAATCCCAACAGTTAGCTTTAGTCAAAAGTGGGGCTTCGCAAACTATGAACTCAAAACATTTACCTCAAGCATCAGACGGTTTTTCACATGCCGTTGATTTAATAGCATATGTTGATGGTAGGGTCAGTTGGGAATTAAACTTATATGATGATTTAGCTGATGCAATGAAGAAAGCTTGCAAAGAATTGGGCGTTAGTTTGAAATGGGGAGCTTCATGGCATATTCAAAATATATGTGATTGGAATGGCACTTGTGAAGCAGCTATGAACTCTTATATAGATTTACGTAGATCAGAGGGTCGTAGACCATTTATAGATGGCCCACATTTTGAATTATCATAATGGATGCGATACATTTAGCAGAATATCTGCTCAAAGACATACGCCAGAGAAAGCAGGATTTTTCCGAGTCTCTGGTGAATGGTTCGATAGATACTATAGAAACCTATCGGTTCACAGTGGGTCAAGTACGTGGCATGACCTATGTTGAAGATTTAATTAAAGCTGCGATGAAAGGCATTGATTTAGAAAATGAATAAAAAATTATATGTACCTGATAGAATGGTTCCAAAGGTACCACCAAAAGTTTTTAAGACGAAAGAGTCTAAAAACTCCGAAGATCCTTCAAAGTTTGCAACATCTGTTGTGGATAGACTCCCACAACCGACAGGTTACAGGCTATTGGTTATACCCTATTACATGAATCAAAAAACAAAAGGTGGATTATATGTACCTGATGAAACCCGTGATCGTGAGAGTTTCGCAACAGTTGCAGCATATGTCATCAAATGTGGTCCTGATGCGTATAAAGATCAAAATAAATTCCCTTCTGGCGCTTGGTGCCATGAGAAAGAATGGATTATTATGGGAAGATATGCAGGTAACAGGTTTAAAGTGGAAGATCTTGAGGTTCGTATTATAAATGATGATAATGTTATTGCGAAAATACTTGACCCCAAAGATATTTCATATGTATAAAGTAGTTGAGGTATAAAAATGTCTGTAGAAACACAAGAAAATATAGAAGAAAATGTTGAAGCTCCCATAGTTGTTGATGCAATTATGGAAGATCAAGATGAAATTAAAAAAGATAAAGGCCGAACAATTGTTCAGGAAGAGCAGGCAACTGCACCGGAACAAGAGGAAGAAACTGAGCTTGAGTCTTATAGTGATAACGTAAAAAAGAGAATTAATCAGCTTACAGCTAAAAGAAAGCAAGCTTTAGAAGAAGCTCAAGCTGCTTATCAATATGCTGAACAACAAAAAAATGAAAACGAACAGCTTAAAAATCGTTTGCAACAATTGGATCAAGGCTATGTTAATGAGTATGAGAACAGAGTTAAGAGCCAAACAGCGCAAGCAAAGAAGATTCTTGAAGAAGCAAATGAAGCTCAAGATCATTCTAGACAGGCAGAAGCACAAAGTATTCTGTCTAAATTAGCTGTTGAAGAAGAAAGAATAAGAGTTCAGAAGCAGAGAGTACAGCAGGACAATCAAGCCAGAGCTGCTCAAACTGCACAGCAACCTCAACAACAGCCTGTCCAACAACAACAACCTAAGTCAAATCCTGCTGATGATATTAAGCTACAAAGTTGGTTATCCAAAAATGAGTGGTTTAATGCAGATAGAGTGATGACTAGGGGCGCACAGGCTATACACGAACAACTTGTCCTGGAAGAAGGATTCGACCCTACGACTGATGATTATTATTCTGAAATCGATAGGAGAATGAGATCTAACTTTCCACATAAGTTTCAGGAGAAACGTACAAACGTTCAGGCTGTTACTCCTGCGTCCACTGGACGAACTGCAAAATCTGGACGGAAAAAACAGGTTCAATTAACACCTGGTCAGGTGGCTTTTGCAAATAAAATGCGAATACCTCTGGAAAAATACGCTCAAGAAGTGTTAAAAATTGAAAATAGAAAACAATCGGGAAAATAAAATGGTTGAAAGAATATCACGAGAATCTCAAACTCGACAAAAAGAAGAGCGACCAACTGAATGGAAACCTCCCTCAACATTAGAGGCTCCAGAACCTCCCGTTGGATATAAGCATCGGTGGATTAGAGAATCCGTTTTAGAATACGATGATAGAAATAACGTTCATAAAAGACGAAGAGAAGGATATGAGCTTGTTAAAGCAGAGGATTATCCTGAATTTGACGCACCTGTAATAGACGAAGGTAAAAACGCAGGCGTTATAGGCGTAGGTGGTTTGGTATTGGCAAGAATACCAGAAGAAATTGCAGAGCAGCGAAATAAACACTATCAAAATGTGGCACAAAATCAAATGGATGCAGTAGATCGTGATTGGATGCGTGAAAACAATCCAAACATGCCTAAACTTGCTCCACAACGTAGCACTTCTGTAACCTTTGGGTCGCAGAAGCCAACCAAAGATTAATTTGTTTTTTTAAAAGGAGAACAAAACAATGGCAAATAAAGATGCTGCTTTTGGCTTGCGTCCTGTCAAGAGGATAGGAGGCACACCTTTTACAGGGGGCCAAAGCCGATATAGAATCGCTGCCAATTACGGAACAAGTATTTTCACTGGTGACATGGTAATGCAAGTTACTGGTGGAGGTGTAGAAATCCATGCAGATGGAGGAACAGTTCCTATCGTTGGCGTATTTAACGGGTGTCAATATACAGATCCTACAACTAAGGAAACTGTGTTTAGCCCATATTACCCAGCAAGCACAAATGCTTCTGACATAATTGCTTTTATTATTGACGACCCAATGGTTGTTTTTGAAATTCAAGCAAATGCAGCTTTTCCTGTTGCAGACTTGTTAGGAAACTTTGATGTTGTGTATACTTCCGCAGGAAGCACTACTACAGGGTTAGCTGGTTCAGAACTAAACGTATCCGATGGGGCTACAACCGCTGGTTTGCCCTTGAAGGCTATTGATATTTCTGAGGATCCAGAAAATTCAGACGTATCATCTGCAAATACTAACGTATATGTTGTGATACAAAACCATATATTCGGCGCTAAAGCTGCCGGGTTAGCATAAGGGGATTAGATAATGGCTATTTCTAGATCACAACTCGCAAAAGAGTTAGAGCCAGGACTTAATGCTCTTTTTGGTATGGAGTATGAGCGTTACGATGATGAACACGCTGAGATATATGATACTGAAACTTCAGATCGTGCATTTGAAGAAGAAGTCATGTTAGTGGGTTTTGGTAATGCGCCAACAAAAAGTGAAGGTTCTGGTGTACAGTTTGATACGGCTAATGAAGCATATACTGCTCGTTATACGCATGAAACAATTGCACTAGCGTTTGCATTAACCGAAGAAGCAATAGAGGATAATCTCTATGATCGTTTAGGCGCTCGTTATACAAGAGCGTTGGCACGTTCAATGTCACATACAAAGCAAGTTAAAGCTGCTTCAACATTAAACAATGCGTTTAATTCAAGCTTTACTGGTGGTGACGCAAAAGAACTTTGTGCTACAGATCATCCTTTAGCAATGGGTGGTACATTTTCAAATGAACCATCAACTGCAGCCGATCTTAATGAAACATCCTTAGAAAATGCATTGATTGATATTTCTAACTTCGTTGATGAGAGAAATATGATTGTTGCATTACGTGGAATGAAATTAATTATTCCACCAGCACTTCAGTTTATTGCAGATAGATTGATGTCATCTACTTTACGTTCAGGTACAGCAGATAATGACGTTAATGCAATCCGCAATATGGGAATGTTGCCTGATGGTGTGGTAGTCAATCATTTTTTAACCGATACAGATGCGTTTTTTATTAAAACTGACGCTCCAAATGGTTTTAAAATGTTTGAAAGATCACCATTAGCTACTTCTATGGAAGCTGATTTTGATACAGGGAATATGAGATTTAAAGCAAGAGAAAGATATTCTTTTGGTTTCTCTGATCCTAGATGTGTGTTCGGTTCTCCGGGCGCTTAATATTTTAAGGGGCGACTTGTGGGTTGCCCCTTTTTACTTTATACTAAAAATTACCTTGACAGTTACATGATGTAACTGACTTGCCAAGACAAGGAGATTAACATGGCAAATTCTACTTTCACAGGGCCAATACGCTCTGAAAGCACTCTTAAAACTATTAGCAAAAATACTACTACTGGAACAATTACAGAAGTAACTACTCTTGGTGGCGCTCCTGTAAGTCTTTCTGATGGAAACGTAACTCTTACCAATGCAACGCATAGTGGTAGAATTTTACTTGTTCCAGATGGGGGGCAAGACAACACTTATACATTGCCAGCACCAATAGCAGGTTCTGTCTTTAGATTTATTTATGCTGGTGGAGCTGCTGATGCTACTGATGCTTTAATTATAACACCAGGAAATACTAATTTTTATGTTGGTGGTGTAACCTTTTTAGACACTGATGGAAATGAAGTAAGTTCAGTATTTTCTGATGGTAATTCAAACAGTAGCATTCAACTTAATGTTCCTGCTGGTTTTGACGTTACTATAGTTGGTAAAGATACTACTAATTATCAAATATTTGGAAATGTTACATCAACAACAGCTCCTGCTTTTGCTGATCAATAAGGAATAAAAAATGGCTCACTCAGATGTAAAAGCCTTTAATTTTGATCAAGGAGATTCTGCTGCTGTAGTTGGACCTGCTAGATCTAGAATAAGGCAGGTTGTTATATTTGCTGCAGCCACTGGAGCTTTGACCATTAAAAATGGTGGAAGTGGTGGAGATAGTTTACTTGTACAAAGTTTTCCTACAGGTTTACATACGTTAAACATACCTGATAATGGAATATTAGCTGAAAGTGGAGCATACGTATCTGCTTTCAGTGGTAGTGGTAATAAGTTAACAATCTTTCTTTCCTAATGGCTAGAAAAAAAGATAAACAACCTCCTAAGACTAAAAAGTATTTTCGCTCCACTAAAAGTGGGGCGGGAATGACTAAAGCAGGCGTTGCTAAATACAGAAGAGATAACCCAGGTTCTAAGTTAAAAACTGCGGTTACTGGTAAAGTTAAGAAGGGTAGTAAAGATGCTAAAAGGAGAAAGTCATTTTGTGCTAGATCAGCAGGACAAATGAAAAAGTTTCCTAAAGCAGCTAAAGACCCTAATAGTAGATTAAGACAAGCAAGAAGAAGATGGAAATGTCGATAAGTAAAGAAATATTTGTAGGTATTATTACAGCTTTTTCTTTTGGTATATTTGCTTGGATGGCATCAACATTAATATCTGTTGATAAAAGAACAGAAGTAATGGCTGTTCAAGTGAATGCAAATTATGAAATGATTAAACCCTTATGGGAAGATTTTATACAAAGGAGAAATGATTATGAAAAAACAAAATACTAAAGGTGGTACTATCAATACTACGAAAGCCATACCAATCAATATGAAAATGAAAGGTGGCAAGATTACAATGATGACTAAAGGTGGTAATGTTAAAAAGATTAACATGATGACCAAAGGTGGAAGTGTCAAAAAGTATAAGTAATCTATGGCTTATCTGCAAAGTAACATTCCTTACTTTAAATGCTGGGTAAGAAGAGAGTACACTCATAATCATGAAAAATATCATGGAGAGTTTTTACACGCTATGGCTATAGCTGTAACAACAATGCCATGTCGATCTCTTAGTTTCCAAGTTATATTTACAGGGTTTGAATCAGAAGAAGATTCTAATGTACATGGTGGAGCTATGTGGGCTAGAATGCCTATCACTGGATTAGTGGGTGATTTTGATTTTGAAGGATGGCCTGATCCAATGCCTACTTATGAAGCTCAACCTTGGGATTGTTCATCACACCATCATAGTGTTTATGTTTTAGATCGTACAACTCCTTGTCCTTGGTTAGCTAAAATAAGTGGAGAATTTCATCCTGCAAAATATTTATTTACTGTAGATTATGCAGAAAGCGAAGTAGCTGATGATCCTGCACAACATAAGCAAAGTCACGTTCTTCAATTGTTAGATGCAGGTAAATATACTGGTAATATTGTAGCTTTGCCTAATAATCGTGTGAGGGTTACACACCCTGCATGGTACAGAACTGGTGATGGGCCACCTGACTTTAAACCATCACACCACATACATTATTCTAAGTCTGATTTAGATTATGTGTTGGACGTAAACAAAATTTTTGATAATATGTACGCAAAAGAAAAAAAATAGGATGATAAAATGGCTACTTCAAGCAGTACAAATTTTGAACTTGATGTTTCAGATTACATAGAAGAAGCCTTTGAACGTTGTGGATTAGAGGTTAAAACAGGTTACGATTTAAAAACAGCTAAAAGATCTTTAAATTTAATGTTGGCTGAATGGTCTAATAGAGGGCTAAACCAATGGACAATTGTGCAAAGAACGCAAGCATTAGTTGTTAGTGACGGTGAATACTCAATTGGTACAGATGTAATTGATATACTTTCTGCAGCTGTATTGCGTAGCGGAACATATTTTCCTTTAGAAAGAATAAGCAGAGATGCATATTTAACAATACCTACAAAAACAACAAAAGGTAGGCCAACACAATTTTTCTTAGATAGGCAAATCACTCCTAATTTAAAAATATGGCCTGTTCCAGAAAATACTACAGATGTTATCTATTATGATGCATTAACAAGAATGGATGATGCTGATTCATATACAAACACATTAGAGGTACCCTTTAGGTTTTATCCTTGTTTAGCTGCAGGTTTGGCCTATTATATTGCAATTAAAAGAGCGCCAGATAGAATACAGTTATTAAAATCTGTTTATGAAGAAGAATTTGATAGAGCAATGGCTGAAGATAGAGATAGAGCATCTACTACAATTAGCCCAGAGTTGAGGTTTTATAGAGTTGTCTAAATTTGCTACATCTAAAAGAGCTTATGGTATATCAGATCGTTCTGGTTTTCGATATCGATTAAAAGATATGCGAAAAGAATGGAATGGTTTGGTTGTTGGTCCAGATGAGTTTGAAGCAAAACATCCACAGTTGGAACCATTAAGAAGAAGGGTAGATCGTGAAGCTGTAAGAGATCCCAGACCACAAGAGAAACTAGCATTTGAAGTATCTGTTGGTGGAGGTGGGTTTCCAGATAGGGGCAAAGATATCGTTGGCGTAACAAGCATAGGAACAGTATCGGTGACAACATGAGCTATACATACACTACTTTAAAAACAGCGATTAAAGATTATACCCAAAATGATGAAACTACTTTTATTTCTCAACTAGATAACTTTATTAAGTTAGCAGAAGAAAGAATTATAAAATCAGTTCAACTTAATTTTTTTCAAAAAAATGTAACGGGTACTATGAGTTCAGGAACTGAATATTTAGCTTGTCCTACAGATTTTCTTGCGCCTTATTCTTTAAGTATTACAAACAGTAGTAGTTATGAATTTTTACAATTTAAAGAATTAGAGTTCGTACAATCATACAATCCTAATTCATCAACCACAGGAACCCCTAAATATTATGCACAATTTGACGTAAACACTTTTATATTAGGGCCAACCCCAAATAGTAACTTTGCAACATCATTAAGTTATTTATATAGACCCTCAAGTTTAACTGCTAGTACGTTTACTTTGACATTAACAAGTGTAAGTGGAACATTTACAACAAGCGATACAGTAACTGGTGGCACTAGCAGTCAAAGCACAACGGTAAGTTCTGTTCCATCTTCAACCACCTTACTTGTACCAATTCCTTCAGGTGATTTTACTATAGGAGAGACAATTACAGGTAGTTCAAGTGGTGCTACAGGTGTTCTTGCATCTATTTCCTCTGATGCAACAACGACTTGGTTAAGTGAAAATGCTAAAATAGCGTTATTATATGCTTCATTGTTTGAAGCATATACTTTCATGAAAGGAGAGCCTGATGTTATGGCTACGTATAATTCAAGAGTGGCAGAAGCTATCGGAAGACTTAAAAATCTCGGAGAAGCACAAGAAGTTACAGATGAATATTCTGTTGGACAAATTAAAAGGGCTAAATCGTAATGCAACCAAATTCAGTATCCATGCCAAAAGATTTTTCAGTAAATGTTATCACGACAAATAACAGAGGATTTACACCAGAAGAAGTAGCAAAAAGATGTGTAGATAAAATTATATCTATATCTGATACAGCACATCCTGCGATTAAAGAACAAGCTAGAGAATATAGGAATAGTTTAGAAAAAGTTATTGCTCATTATATGAAAGATGCTATTAAAAGTGATAGAACTACTGTATATAATGCTATTAAAGATTCTGGTAACATGAAATTAGCAGAGTATATAAGGAGATTATAATGGCTTTTTCAGGTAATTTTTTATGCACATCTTTTAAAGTAGAGCTATTAAAAGGAGTTCATAACTTTAGTTCCTCTGGTGGAAATACTTTTAACATAGCTTTATATACTAATAGTGCGGTTCCTTCTGACATGGGAGGTAGTGGTTCGACAATGGATGCAAGTGTCACAGCATATGCAACAAATAATGAAGTTAGCGGAACTAATTATACTGCAAAAGGTCAAGCGCTTAATCCGGTAACTCCAACTTCAAGTGGAACTACTGCTTTCGTAGACTTTGCGGATGAAGTATTTAGTAATGTTACGATCAGTAGTGTACGAGGAGCTTTGATATTTAACGATACAGCTTCTGGAGATCCAGCAGTTGCTGTTTTAGATTTTGGTGCAGATAAATCTGCTAGTAGCGGTGATTTTACGATTGTATTTCCAACTGATGATGCGAGTAATGCGATTATAAGGATTGCGTAAATGGCTCTTGTTATAAAAGATAGAGTCAAGGAGACAACAACAACAACGGGTACAGGTGCAATAACTCTTGCTGGTGCTGCTACCAACTTTCAAACATTTGCTTCTGTTCTTTCTAATGCCGATACAACTTATTATGCTATTATAGATGATACCAATGGTGCTTTTGAGGTAGGTTTAGGTACTTTTGCTTCTAGCGGAACTACGTTAACCCGAACAACTGTTCTGGAAAGCTCTAACTCTGGTAGTGCCGTGAATCTAGGTTCAGGTACCAAACAAGTATTTATGACCTATCCAGCAGAGAAATCTGTTTTTCTTGATGCCAGTAATCAACTTGTTATTAATGGAACTGCTGTAACGGCAAGCGCAACTGACCTTAATCTTATTGATGGAATTACAAATGGAACAGTAACGGCATCAAAAGCTGTAGTTGTTAGCAGTGACAAGGACATAAGTTCTTTTAGAAATTTAACAGCAACTGGCACTATAACCTATGGGTCTTTAAGTGATGGTACTATTACTGTCACGGCATTTGTAGATGAAGATAATATGTCTTCTAACAGTGCAACTCTTATCCCCACACAACAGTCTGTTAAAGCTTATGTAGATAGTCAAGTTACTGCACAGGACTTAGATGCTACGACTGACAGTGGTACGATTGATATTGATTTGGATAGCGAAACACTGACAATAGCAGGTGGAGAGGGAATAGATACCTCTGCTTCAGGTACAACAATTACGATTACTGGTGAGGAAGCAACAACAAGTAATAAAGGCGTAGCATCTTTTAGCAGCACATTCTTTAGTGTATCTAGTGGAGCCGTTAGTTTAGTTGCTGCTCAGACAGGAATTACATCTGTTCTTAATACTAGTTTAGTATTAGGTAGAGATGCTGATAATCAAATTAAATTTGGCACTGATAATCAAATTATTTTTGAAGTTGACGGTGGAGACAATGTTATTTTTAAAACTAGTGGTGAGATAGAAGCTACTAGTCTTGACATTAGTGGTGATGCTGACATTGATGGCACACTTGAAGCTGATTCTATAACTGTAAATGGCACAGCATTAGATGAATTTATTTCAGATACAACAGGAGCAATGTTTTCTAGTAACACTGAAACAGGTGTCACTGTTACGTATCAAGATGGAGATAATACAATTGATATTGCAGTTAATGCAGCTCAAACAACAATAACATCTATTTTAGCTACTGATATTAAGATTGGTGAAGATGATCAAACAAAGATAGATTTTGAAACAGAAGACGAAATACATTTTTATGCAGCTAATGCAGAACAAGTGTATATTTCTGACGGTGTATTTGGGCCACAGACTGATAGTGATGTAGATTTAGGTACAACTGGTGTTCGATGGAAAAATGCTTTCATTGATACAGTTACCTCTACAACTTTTACAGGTGCTTTAACTGGCACTGCTTCTTTAGTTGCTGTTACAGATAGTACAGCTAACACAAACTTTCCTGTAGTTTTTCACGATGAAAGCAATGCTCTATTAGATGATACAGGAGCGTTAAGGTATAACCCAAGTACAGGTGAATTACTTGTTCCAAAACTAACAGTAGCAGGAACAACAACAGTTGTTGATACAGTTACTATGAATGCAGCTAATGCTATCGTATTTGAAGGAGCAACGGCTGATGCACATGAAACCACACTTAGTATCGTAGACCCAACCGCTGATCATACACAGTACCTAATTAATCAAGGTGGATATATACCTGTACTAGCTGCAGCTACTACAACAGCTATCACTGCTACTCCTGGTGAAATTAATCTAATAGATGGTGACACAAGCAGAGGTACTACGGCTGTAGCTTCAGGTGATGGTATACTTATTAATGATGCAGGTACAATGCGTATGACAAACGTAGATACTGTATCAACTTACTTTGCTTCTCACAATGTAGGTGGTGGCAACATTGTTACTACAGGTGCATTAAATAGTGGTAGTATTACAAGTGGGTTTGGAAATATTAATACTGGTAGCTCTACAATTACAACTACAGGTGCAGTTGCAACAGGTGCATTAACAGCAGGTGGCATCCTTAAAACAGACGATACGACAGAAGCTACAACTACAACAGATGGTTCTTTACAAACTGATGGGGGTTTGTCTGTAGTTAAAGATGCTGTATTTGGTGATGATGTTAAGTTGTTGTCAGATGCTGCAGTTCTTAATTTTGGAGCTGATAGTGATGTAACATTAACTCATGTTGCAGATACTGCGTTGTTATTAAATAGTTCTCGTCAACTACAGTTTGGAGATTCTGGCACATACATTCATCAAAGTGCAGATGGTGTTTTAGATTTAGTTTCAGACACAGAAGTTGAAATTAATGGTACGACTATAGATATAAACGGTAATTTAGATATTAGTGGTACAACAACACAAACAGGTGTATCAACATCAGCAGCGAAAGATATATTTAATGCAGGTATGTCTGTAAAGAATGGTGCTACTTCTGCTGGATTTATTGAATTTTTTGAAGATTCTGATAATGGCACGAACAAAGTCACATTAATAGGCCCATCTTCTACAAGTGATATAACTTTAACATTACCTAGTTCGGCAGGAACGATAGCAACAAATACATCAGCTGCAGATGAAGCTACAGCATTAGCGATAGCATTAGGATAAGATATGGCAAATACATTTAAAGTAATAACAAAAGCAGGGGTTACATCAGCAGATGTTATATATACTGTAGCAGGATCAACAACCACTGTGATATTAGGTTTAGTGTTAGGAAATACAACAGCAAGTCAAATCAATGCAACAGTAACATTAAGCAGTAATACAAGTTCCAGAGCAGGTAATAATGATGAAGCTAATCAAGATGTTGAGTTAATAACGAGTGTACCTATACCTGCTCAATCTTCTTTAGAATTACTTGCAGGAAATAAGGTTGTTATGGAAACTACAGATACATTAAGTGTAACAGGAACAGGTGCAACAGATGTGTGCTTGTCTATTATGGAGATTACATAATGGGTTACATTGGCTTCAGTGCTAAAAATGATATAAGGATCAACGCTACGTCCGACCTAGAGTTAACGTCTGACAACACCACGATTAAGTTTGGTGCTGATGATGACGTTACAATTACGCATGATCCTGATGATGGTTTGATCTTTAAGTCTATTGCTACGGCTGACGATAATCCTTTTCTCTTAACGATACAAACAGGTGAAACTGATTTAGCTGCCAATGATGTTATTGGTAAGATACAGTTTCAAGCCCCAGATGAAGGTACAGGCACAGATGCTAATCTAGTTAGTGCAGCGATACAAGCAGTAGCAGAAGGTGACTTTAGTTCTTCAAGTAATGCTACAAGTTTGCAGTTTATGACAGGATCAAGTGAAGCTGCTGCAACTAAGATGACAATACTAAGTTCAGGTAATGTTGGTATTGGTACAAGTTCCCCTGCCAGAGCTTTGTCAACAAGCTCTTCAAGTGTAACGGTGGGTAGCTTTACAAGCACATCAGCTAGTGGTGGGATGGTTAGTTTTGTTGATCCAAATACAACTAATGATGTTACAGTTAGAGTAGGATCAATAGGAAACAATCTAGTTCTTCAATCTGGTGGTAGCACTGCTATAACTCTGGATAGCTCTCAAAATATTGGAATTGGTACGACAACAATAGGAGACAGACTTGTCGTTCAAGGAACATCTAGTGCAACAGCATCTATTGTCATTCAAGACCCTACAGCTAATGATTATGGATCACATTTTTCTTATGATGATGCTAACAGTAAAGTAATAATTGGTGGATTGACCAACGGAACTAAAAACGCAGCTATTACTATTTCAAGAGACTCAAACGATATTACTATTATTGACTCAGTAAGTATTGATATTGCTGATGGTGTTGCTGATAACGCCTACGCTATGACCATTAGAAATAATGAAACAACAGATGACCGTAGCTATGGTTTGCAAATTAAAGCAGGGTCAACTGGAACTGATAAAGTTCTTGATTTAAAAGACCATGCAGGGACAAATATGCATGTATTTTATGGAAATGGCGCAATTGTTTTTAATGAAAATGGGCATAATGCAGACTTCCGTGTTGAAAGTAACAATGCTGCTAATATGATTTTTGTTGATGGTGGTAATGACCACGTTTGCATTAATACAAGTACTGATTTTGGTGGCGTATTAAACGTCAAAAGCTCTGACAACACTACAACCCTTGCTCTTGGTTGTACCGATACAGATGCTAACGCTGGCCCAATATTGGTTTTAAAAAGGGATGTAACAGGTGCAGATGATGATTTACTTGGTAGAATTAGATTTGATGGTAAAGATGCGTCAGGAAATAATACAACCTATGCAAGATTAGATACACAAATTAAAGGTGCTACTAATGGTTCAGAATCTGCTGAATTTACAATTAAACATTTAAAAGGTGGTTCAGAAATTACTGCAATAAGTTGTGCTGATGACCAAGTAACAATAAATGATGATGGTGCAGATTTAGACTTTCGTGTTGAGGGTACTAATCATGCAAATGCATTTTTTGTTAATGGTGAATACGATGGAGTAGCTATTAATTCAAACGCACCTATTTCTTACGCAAATGGACAAGCAGTATTATTTATAGAAGATGATACTAACCCTGCTATTGCAATAAGTGATACAGGTCAATCTAAAGATTACTTTATTATAGCAAATGGTTCAGCATTAAACTTTAATTATGCTGATGGGTCAAATACTAGTTCTGCGTCTAACGTTACATCGCTTTTGTCTTTAGATAATGGTGGTACAGTTACTTTTCCAAGTACTACAGTCCATGCCCGAACATCAGGATACACTGCTAATTGGAGTACTTTAATTTCCCATGAAGGCACAGACACTTATGGCACTCTCTTTTTTACTGGAGACCATGCTGCAGGAGGTTTTGTTATTAAACCTAATAGTGTTGAAACATTTCGCATTGAGTCAGATGGTAAACTTACCACTAGAACGGCTGTTAATGATTATGCATTAGTTGTAAAAAACTCCAATGCTTCGCAACCCTATCTTCAGCATAATAATTTTAATAATTCAGCTAACGATAATAACGCTCAAACCTTTTTTGATGGTACAGATACTTCTACAGCAAGAATATATATTTATTCGGATGGTGACATTGTTAATCACGACAACAGTTATGGTGCGCTTTCTGATGAAAGAATTAAACAGGATATTGTAGATGCTAATTCACAGTGGGATGACATAAAAGCTGTTAAAGTAAGGAATTTTAAAAAGAAAGATGATGTTGAGCAATACGGTGATAAAGCGTGGTCGCAAATTGGTGTGATTGCACAAGA
>VTLG01006896.1_pt1 | contig 20215 bp, 24 predicted proteins | sample 4694571 | NCBI WGS metagenome assembly VTLG01 (sample SAMN12604809, study PRJNA352737) | marine metagenome | biome: ENVO:00000447; feature: ENVO:00000209|ENVO:00000569|ENVO:01000036; material: ENVO:00002151; isolation source: viral sequences binned using virsorter ... | reverse complement strand
GGGGGCGAAGCCCGCGACCATGGGCCATGTACCTTGAAAAAAAAATCTCGCCAAGTAAGGAAGCCTGGAGTCGTCGGAGTGCAGCAATAAGCTTCTATACAAGCGTAAAGTCGCATCAAGAAACATCGTAAAACAGAAGTGCTAATCACCAAGCAGGAGATATCCTGACCCCCTGGTGCAGCTACACGTGAAACCAGCCTCAGAAGACCGACTTGCCCCGGCATCCGAAGACCCTTGAAAACAAGGGGTTTTTTTATTCTTGTTTTTTTTCTGCTTTTTTTGTTTTCTAAAACGCCTTGTTTTGTAGTGCCTGGAGATCACGGGGGTGATAAAAGGCTGCAAAACAAGGGATTAAAGCACTTGCACAAAAACGCCGATCTTGTAACACTACTTGCAGTCGAGGTTTGCTACCTCAGGTATCTACAAGCATCACAATAGCAAGGGAGAATTCGCATGTGCATCATTCAGCAAGTCAAGAAAATGCTCGGAGTCGGAACCCCAATCGTAGCAGTGAACAGCTATGATCACCCGCACACGACAGAGCGTCTGGTGGCAATGATTGAGGAGGGCAGGGAGCGTCCAATAGTTGCCTGGAATGTCGCAGACGGCATCCATGGCGTTAATGAGCAGGGGGAGGCTGCTGTGCGTGCCTTCGATCAGAAGGAGATCAAGGCAGCGAATGCAGCCGGTCCTCATGCCGTCCTGCACATTGCGAGGAAGCTGCCACAAGATACTGTCCTCATCATGGACAACCTGCACTGGAGCTGGTCAAAGCCGCCTGTCATGCAGGCCATTCAGAACCTGCGAGAGCCTTTCAAGGCATCTAAGAGATGTCTAATTGGACTTGTGTTCTGCAGTGGAAGCCAGGGAGGCAATGGGAACACGTCATTGCCTGCGGATCTCGTAGAGACTGTCAGCTACGTTGAAGATCCCTTGCCGACCGAAGAGATGCTCAAGGGCAAGGTCGAGGGAATCTTCACCAGTGCTTTTGGCGACGAACTTGCCCTCGAAGACAAAGAAGCAAGTCAAGTTGCTCAGGAGTTGCGTGGATGCAGCCCTTTTCGCGCCGAGCAGCTGACGGCACTCAGCTTGACTCGGAAGGGCATCGACCGGAATCGTCTGCGTGGCAACACCACTCAGCAAATCAATGATACCGCTGGCATGGCAGTCGAGACGGGAGCCGAGACTTTTGAAGACGTTGGCGGACTGGGAGCGATGAAGGGATTTCTGTCCCGCTACTTTTCGGGTCCACGTCGTCCCACAGTGGTCGTCCGTATGGAGGAGATCGAGAAAGCACTTGCGGGGGCGGGGACCGACACCAGTGGCTCCAGCGGCAAGCTGCTCGGGATACTTCTGACCGCGATGCAAGACTACAACTGGAATGGCTTGCTTGCCTATGGTGTGAGTGGCTGCGGCAAGAGCCTCGTTGCAAAGTCGGCTGCTAACGAATTCGGAGCCAGGGCGCTCAAGCTTGATCTCGCTCGCCTGGAGGGGGGCTTGGTTGGTCAGACTGCACAGCAGGCCCAGCAGGCGATGGACATGCTTTATGCAATCGGCGGCTCGCGAGTCTTTTTTATCGCCAGCATGAACCAAATTGTTTCCCTGCCGCCAGAGTTGAGACGACGATTTGCTGCGGGTACTTGGTATTTCGATGTCCCTGACCAAAAGGGTCGCCATGACATATGGAAGATTTCCGCGAGGCAGTTCGGGGTCGATTGGGACGGTTACGACGCAGCGAACTTGACTGGAGCCGACATTCGCGATAGATGCCAGCGGTCTTACGAGCTGTCTTGCACGACCACAGAGGCAGCTGAATACCATGTGCCGCTCTGTCAGGCTGCTCCAGACGCCATTGCCCAAAGCCGTGAAGACGCCCAGGGCAGATACCTGGACGCTAACCTGGGCGGACGCTACAGCGAGGACCGTGCTGGTGCAGTGTCTGGCACCCAAGATCGCGAAATTGACCTGAGTTAGTTCCGAACGAGAATAAGCATCACTTTTAATTCTTACATGTTTTTTACAAGAGGAGAAAACGACATGACAAACCAAGAAAAGCAAGCTGCCAGGGACTTCGCTAACGAATTGCGTGGTGATGTCATCGCCATTGAACTCCAGAGGTCGTCGCTGTCGAGAAGCAAGACGGTCACTCGTGAGCAGCGGTCCAAGATAGCAGCTCAATTCAGTGCGGATGAAAATCATATTCGCGGAAGCAAGATTCTCTATCCCGAAAAAAACACTTACATCAAATCGATATCATCGATCTTGAATAGTTCCCGAAAGACCTGGGAGTCGCTGACGATCCCTTACCGCAAAGGCGTCAGGTTGCTGAGGAAGGATAGATTGGACTCTTTCATCCAAATCTTCGCAGACTTCGAGAGCGAATTGGAAAAAGCATTGGACGCAGCTGATGCGAATCGCGAAGAAATACTGTCCGAAGCAGCGCGAATGCTTAACGCAGACTTATTTGACCCAGGTAATTATCCTGCCTCTTTTAAGGACGCTGTGTCGATAAATTGGAAGGTCCACAACTTCGAGCCACCAGAAGAGCTGCTGCAGCTTGCCCCCGCGACTTACAAAAGGGAACAGCGAAAGGTGCAGCAGCAATTCCAGGTCGCATTGGCTCGATATGAGGACGAAGCACGATTAACCATGGGGAAGTTAGTGCAGAGGATGCTCAACGCCATCGACGCGAAGCCCGGCAAGAAGGGGGTCTACAAGGAGGCGACCGCTAACAACCTGCGTAAGTTCATCGACGACTTCGAGTCGATGGGAATCGAATCTGATGCCGACCTGAATGACTTGATCAACCGAGCCAAGGGTGCCCTCGGCGACACAACCATGGGACAGCTGAAGCGAAATCCAGACAAGAGGGAAGACGTTTCTTCTCAGCTTGCCGATATTGAAGACAAGCTGAAGAAGCTGATCATCGACGCACCCGAAAGATCGATTTCGCTTGATGACCTGGATGACTGAGTTCCCGAAAACCAATCAAAAGATGAAAGGTAGAAATAACATGTGCAGCTTTGGATATCAGACTTACGAAGAGAACGACTTCGAGCACGAGTTGAGTTTTGAAGCGGTGTGCGAAACACGAGGTTTCGCCGAAGAGATTGGCGTGGATACGTCCTGTTGCATGGGGCTGTCTGAGGACACTGAGGTTGAGCAGCTGGCAAGCATCCAAGCTGTCCTCGAAGACGGCATCAAGGAAGCGGAAGAGGCTGGAGCTAGGGAAATGGGGCGATGCGTCATGGGCTACAAGTGGCGACCAGATGGCGATGGTTACAGGTGCGAAGGGGGAACTCACTACGTCAGGCGGGGCGAAATACACAAATACCTCAAGAAAAAGAACAGCTGAAAGGTGGATAAATGAAAAAACTTTAATCCAAGAATCACACAAAAGAACCAAGCCAAATATCACCACCAATAGCAGGAGGAGAAACGATGAACGACCACAGAAAAACCATACCATACTGGCAACACCACTGGTCAAAAGAAGAACTGGAATTCCGCCACGGTGCCACCCTTGGTGACTCTGCGTTGGCTGCTTTAGGGGAATGTCAGAGCATGAACGAAGTCCTGAATTGCTTGGCTTTCATGCGTCTGGAAAACAAGGAGGCAAAGCAATGAAAGACCTGCTCACGGGCATCGGCATGGTCGTCGATGCTGCTTTGACTTTTTACTTGTTTATCTACTTGCATCAATAAGAAAAGGGGATTGAGAATGCCAAAGCGAGTCGGAAAGTCCCATGCTTCGGCCCTGCAAAAAATGGTATTGAAGCCACTGAGGATTCCTGCCACTGCAAAGGTGAAGCCACAAACAAAGAAACCCAAGAGGAGAAAGAAGAGGATACCGAGAACTGAATCCCAGATTCGCGACGAGATAGCCAGAAATGAAAGGCTTCTCGAAGAGTGGGTCAAGAAGTTGACGAGGGCAGCCAATTCGGTGGAGAAGTACACTAAGCAAGTGAAGAAGTACAACACCAAACTAGCTGTCGTATCAAAGAAGCGAGAGGACGCATCGAAGAATGGCATCCGGTCCATCGATTCGAGCAGCCTGGACTGAAAACAATACTTTACACACGAAAGGAGGTAGGACGTGCTAGATAAAACGAATCGGCGTTTCAATGCACAGGTCTGCGCGGAATCGCTTGAACTGTGCCTAGAGTTCCTTGAGAGCACTGACGTTGAGGGGCCACTGGATGCTAATGATCCTGACACCTTAGCGTTGCTGGAGGCGGTCGCGACTCTTCGTGGCGACTTCGATGAGTATGAGCATGCAAACCCAGATTTTTATCACCGCGAATGCTAACAGAAAGGAAGTTACAGTATGTTTAAAGCTGACCAAGAAGCCATGACAGAAGAGGAAAGAAGCCGACATCAGAGGATGTTGCAAATCAATGATGATCCATGCAAAACAAGAGAGGAGGCAGAAAAACGGTATGGTCAAGTCTGGGACGCAGGGCAATTCAGGCAGCAGTTCACTGTCGAAGGTTTCTTAGCTCCGTTTATCGCGGTGAGAAGGGTGCGTGATGGCGTGAAAGGCATCATGGAGTTCCAGCATTGCCCTCGGTTCCATTTTAACTGGGTGCCCTACAGTGAAGCTTCAGAAGGCAAGTGAGTCTTCAAATGAGAACGCCCTAGCCCGCTGGTATCAAGGCGGGCTAGGGCGGGGTTATCACCACTTTCTAGCTGGGAGTGCTCGAAAGTGGTTTTCAGCTTACAAAATTTAACACAGGAGCACAAGACCATCATGAAAGTATACGGATGGAAAGCAATTGATGAGCGAAATCATGTTATCCTTACATTGGACCTGGAAACGCCTGCAAACACTTCAGCCGACAAGCTGTTTGATTCTCGCGGAGAACTTGAAACATTCCACAGTTACCACCCAGGGTCCGGCAGGTGGTTTCGGAGCTACAGTTCTGCGAAGCGTGTATTACTGAAGCATGTTCGATACAATGCATTGTTCTGGAGGAATGTCGCAAACCAGACTCTGCGGTCCAGGAAGCACGATTCTCCAGCTGCCGAAATATCATCCTTCCAGAAGTGAAAGAGAGGTTTACCGTGAAACCGACAGCAGAAGAACAACACAAGATAGTTTGTGAAACCAGGGAAGAAGCATCTGATGCAATCACGAAAACATTTTCGGAATGGATCGACAAGAAAGTCGAGATGACGGGGCTTCCTTCACTGTGTTTTGTGATTGGCGTTTCCCATGCGTTGCTGATCAAAGGGCACGAGTTAGCATGTTGCCTGCACGGCCCTGGGATTGACAAAGCAGCCGCAGAAAACGAGCTTCAAAAATTAATGGACTGGCACACCTGCCAGCTCATTTCAATGATTGAAAGGAAGCACGACGACGGGGGGTTCGATTTCGTGATCACACCAGATTCAGATGAATGAATTTAAAGCACACTAGACACACAGGAGTCTTTGAAAGGCGTATTCGGAATCTTCATTGTCTTTGTAATCTCAAGTCGAGATTTCGTTGGGAATGGGCCACTCCGTAGTAACTTGGGGAAATGGCCCATTCTGAAATCAGCTTTGAATCTTTGTCCTATACTGAAGTCCGAGAGGTTTATCTCCGCAACATTCAGATGGCGACGATAGACCAGTGCGACTCAGTCCTAGCGGCAATCGCCGCTTTCGACTTGATACGGCCTTCTGAGATCGAAGAGCAGGGCCAGAGGATCACGCCTCGCGAGTTGAACTCTTCTCGGGAGAGAGCACTCAAGCAACGGGGGATTCTTTCTTGGTGTACGCACCGCACTCCGTCCTATGTTCCCACCAGCGAGCTGCGTTGATGCCTAGATCAAAAAAGACCACCAATCGTGGCTTAGCTGGAGTTACCAAAGAGCGAAGTGACTACTTGATGGCTAATCGCCGGAACGCCCAGTCTCGACGACGCAAGGGAGTTCCTTCGCAGGGTGCCCAGGCCGACTACCACTACCGCAACCAGGGTGACTGGCTTTGGATGAGTGAGCTTGCCTGGGACATGTACAGGAACAACATGATACTCGGCAGCGTGGTTGATCGAGCCATTGAAAACCAGCTCCAAAGCGGGTTTACATACGATCCTCAGACCGGCGACCCCAAGCTGGATGAACAACTCAAGGCATGGTGGAAAGAAGTCTCCACCGATGCCAGCCTGTGCGACCCTGGTGCCGAATTGGTGTTTCGCGACCAGGAAGAGATCGTTTTGCGGACAGCCTTGGTTTCCGGCGACATTGTTGGAGTGCCACTCGAAGACGGCACCGTCGATTTGATCGAGGGACAGCAAATCAGATCGCCGTCCAGGCCGACCAAAGAAAATATTGTTCACGGGTTTGAATATGTCCCCGGTGCTCGGAGGCTGGCAGCTGTTTGGGTTCTCAAAGATGAGATCAACCCTAATTCCCGAATGATCCGCAAGCAAGACCTCCGTCCGATTCAGGCATGGGACGATGACGGGGAACGCAGCATTTTTCATGTTGCATTCAAAAAACGAGTTCACCAAACCAGAGGGATCACCGCATTTGCACCTTTGTTCGATGTGGCCGGATACAATGACGACGTGCAGTTCCTCAAGATGGTTCAATCACGCGCAGCATCGATGTTCGTGTTCGTTCGCAAACGAATGAGCAACTTCGATCCGGCTTACTTGGCAGCAGAGAGTAATCTAGGGAAAGACGTTTCTAGCGACCGGGACGCTGCCTACGCCGCTAACAACCGGCAGTACCGCGAGGTGGCAGCGGGCAGCTCTATCGAGGGACTTCCCGGCGAAGAGATCCAGCCCTGGGCGTCGAATATACCGAACTCCGAGTTCTTCGAGCACACTAAGCTGCTCCTGACGTTCATGGGACTGAATCTCGGCATGCCCCTGGTCCTTACTCTGATGGATGGTAGCGAAACTAATTTCTCTGGTTACCGTGGCGCAATTGATCAGGCTAGACTTGGATTCCGAGCGAATCAGACGCGACTAATGACTCGGTTTCACAAGCCGTACATGAGATTCAAGTTATTTAAGTATGGCGAAGAAGATCGTGCCATTCAGCGACGAATCAATCAAATTGTTGATCGCTCTCCAAAAGCGAGCAAGCCCAAGGTGAACATCTTTAAGCATCGATGGATTCCGCCGGAGTGGGCATACATCGAGCCGGGCAAGGACGCAACAGCCGACTTGATCCGTGACGCCAACATGCTCACCAGCCCTCGGCGTAGATGCCAAGAGCGATCCTGCGACTGGGACGATATTTACACGGAAACCGTGGACGACCGATTCAAGGCCCTTGACTACGCACTCGACCAAGCACAGGTCTTGCAGAAAAAATACAACCTGGATACAGACTTGCATTCGCTTGCGATGGTTCTGGCACCGATGCCAACTGCCGAGCGGACCAATGTGAATGTGCAGGCAGGCGACATCCAATCCACTGCCACTTCTCAAGGAGATGGTGACGATGAGTGAAGAACGCATGAGCCACATGATTGCCTCATTGAGTGACCGCACTAATGGCGTTTGGGTCATGGACGCAGAGTACTGTCAAAAACATGCTCTCAGCAGGTTCGCGAATATCAATGCCATTAGCACGGGTCAGGATTTTATTTCGAAGATCCCCATGGCTGAGAAAGAAGGTGTTGCGGTCGTCGATATAAAAGGGGTATTCATGCCGTCTGCTGAATATTCCGACGAAGTGGACACTGGTTTACTCACCGAGTTAATCAACAAGCTTGCTGTCGACGATTCAGTTGGCGCAGTGGTTTACGATATTGAGTCGCCGGGTGGAGTTGCTGCGGGGATGTCGGAGTTGGTCGAAGCATCAACTGCGCTTTCCGCAGCAAAACCGGTTTACGCCTACACTGGTATGTGCATGTGCAGCGCAGCCTACTGGCTGGCAGCCACGGCTGGTGCAGGAATCTACGCTGGACCCGATGCCGATGTAGGTTCGATTGGGACTCGCATCTTCACGTTCGATCTCTCAAAGATGTTCGCCGAGATGGGTGTTGAGCCGGTCGCAATCGACACTGGTCCGTTTAAGAGCATGGGTGCATTTGGTACTGAGCTAACCGCTGAGCACAGATCGCATCTGCAAGATCGAGTGAATTCAGTGCAGGAGGACTTTTCTGCTGCCGTAAAGGCTGGTAGAGACTTTAACGAGAAGCAATTAGAATCTGTCTTGGACGGCAAAACCTTCCGAGTCGCAGAGGCAGTGTCGCTAGGATTGCTTGACGGCACTGCTAAAAGATCCGATGTCCTTGCGATGGCGCACAGTGCAGTCGCTAAATCCAACCACGTTAAAATTAGGAGCAAAAAGATGTCCAGTACGACAGATGCGCCAGTCGCCGCAACTCTGGCTGAACTAAAGAAAGCAATGCCTGAGAGCACTGCTGAATTCCGTGAGTCCCAGATTGAATCTGGTGCCTCGCTTGCTGAGTCTCTGAGCGCTTACAATAAGATTCTTAAAGAAGAGAACGAGAATCTATTGAGAGAGCGAGAAGAAGCGAAGGCCGCTCAGGAAGAGCGTGCCGCAGCAGAAGCGAAGGCGAAAGCAGACCTTGACGCAAGAACGGCCAGAGAGGCCCAGGCGACAAAAAAGAGGGGCCACAAGCTTGCCGAATCCACTGCCAAGGGGGGCGACAAAGAAGATGCCGTCGACTACCATTCGATGGCTCGCGGATATCAGAAGTCAAATGGATGCCGATGGTCAGAGGCTTGCCTTGCGATCAAGAAGCAGCACCCTGAGGCTCGCACTCACTTCGGAGCACCTGCTCTCGAAGAGGATTAATAAACAGCAGCAAAAAAGCTGGTCAACCTTCACTAACTAAATCCAAATAAGGAAACAATCATGTCTGGACAGAACGTAAGTGCGATGCTTTCGTTTGACGCTGAGACTGCCATTGCAAAGCACCTTCGCGTAAAACACGGCACTGCTGTCGGCGACGTTGCCATTGCTGGTGACGAAGCCAGCATTGGAAACGCAGCAAATGCCGCGATTTCCGCAGGCGATGCGATCACTGTAATCGACAAGCGTGCCCCTGGCACACGGACCTTTGTTGCTGGTGGCGCGATTGCTGCTGGCGACAGCTTCACAAGTGCAGCAGGCGGCAAAGTCGTCACCGGCACCGGTGGGGCAGAGGACTTCGGGATTGCGTTGACAGCCACTACGGCTGACGGCGAGTATTTCGAAGGACTTATTGCGTAAACCCTTTTGGCTCATCGCCACGGTTTTTATTTCCAATTTGTAAACAAGTGAGGTAAGTCAAATGGCTGCTCAACCAACCACCGCTGCGTTTGAGCCGCGCGAGGATCTCGGCATGCGATTTGAAGAGTTCGATCTTGCGATGAACCGCTTAGGATTCATCGGGCATCGAGTTCTTCCTGTGATCCAGCGCGGAGGACCAAGCGGCAAGTTCCCCCGTGTTTCCATCGACCAGATGCTCCAGCAACTGGTGACCAGACGTTCACCGGACGGCACATACAGCCGCTCGACTCGTGAATGGGATGATGACAACTACGAAACCACCGAATATGGTCTTGAGGCAACTCTCGATGATCGCACGATCAAACGGTACGACGACATCATTGATGCCGAAGTGTTCGAAGGTGAAGTAATTGAAAACGCACTCCTTCTCGACTATGAGAAGGCCGTCGCTGATTCGATGTTCAACGCAACGACTTTTTCCGGCAGGACTGGTGCAGTTACGACCGAATGGTCGAACACTGGCAGTGCTTCTCCGGTTGAAGACGTTCGCGATAAAGTCCAGACGATTCGTCTGGCGAGTGGCGTCAAGCCCAATGCTTTGATCATCAACGACGAGGTCTTCAACAACCTGATCAGCTGCGATGAGATCATTGATCGCTTGAAGTACCAAGGCTTTCAAGGCGCTCGCCCAGGCGAGATCAGCAAGCAAGCCCTTGCTATATCGTTGAACATTGACGAAGTGATTGTTGCCGAGAGTGTTTACAACACCGTGATGCCTGGAATCGACGCTGTGTTGAATGACATCTGGAGCAACGAGTACGCACTCCTTGCTAGAGTTGCCAAGACTTCGAATCCCATGGAACGCTGCGTTGGTCGCACGATCCAATGGGACGAAGAAGGCTCCAGCGATGGTGGCGGCATGTCGGTTATTGCTGAAACTTATTACGAGGACTCTCGCCGAGGTGGCGTGCTGCGTCGTCGCACTGATTGGGGATTGAAAAATCTCTTCTTGGAGTGCGGTTACCTGTTCTCGAATATTACTGCCTAGTTCCCTGCAGCTGCTCGTCGAGTTCGCATGCACGGCTCGGCGGGCAGCTCGTTTTTTGAAAAAACATGAGATGCCAAATCTCCTCGACATTTTGATGGACGATGGCGCTCCAGTGCTGACGGAAGGCTTTGGAGAGAGGGACGAAAGAGGTAGCCCAACAACGGTCACGATGCAACTGCCGGGTAACGCAGGCGAAATAGAGCTGGAAGGATGCCGGGTCCAGGGCGTTCGGCAGTTAATGCTTGAAGACGATACTGGGCATGTCCGCAAGCGTGAGACGACAACTATACACATCCCAAGGAAGGCCAATGAGCTTGAGATTAGGCTCCTGCAGAAATCACGGTTCATCATTTCCAAATTCGGCATTCGAGTCTGGGTGCCACAGCCTGAAGGCGCAGTCGCAACGGACACTTACCTCACTTACCAGCTGGAGCGTGAGCCGCTCGCGCACCTGGACGACAAGAGAGAGTCACTAAATAGCTAAGGAGAATCAAAATGGCACTTACTCATTCTGTTACTCAAAAAATCAGTGCTGGGTCAAGAACCCTGCAGGTCGTCAGGGACTTTACCGGTAGTGGTTCTTCTTCGATAAACGAGTCGATCCCCGATTCAGCTTCCGACTTGGAAGTTGACTTTGCTCTCGATGTGTCGCAAGCAGTGTCGGTTTGGATGTGCGCGACTGGTGGGGCCATTACTGTTGAGACTAACAGTGCTGCACCAGGGGACGATACGATCAGTCTGGCCGACGGCGTGCCCCAGTTGTTCCTGTCTACGGACGTTGGTGGTTTGTCGGGCTTGTTCTCTGCAGATGTGACAGCACTGTTTGTGTCCAACTCATCCGGCGGGGCGGTAACATTAGATGTTGAAGCATTGTTCGACGCAACTGTATAAGCAGCCCAGTGAAATGGCTCCCAAATGCCTTTATTCAATAGCACAGACATCAAGAGCAAGGAGGTCGCGGCTTTATTTTCTCTTGCGGACCTAATGTCTCGCTGCGGGGAGTTCATTGAACTTAGCGGGACAGCGGATGCTGCGGAAGCGCATAAAAAAATATCTGTCGGACCCGTCAAAGAGCCGTTCGATAGCGAAGAGTATTCGATTGACGAACTCGCGGAATTGTTTTTTGTTTGCCAGATCGCATCTTCAGACGAAGAAGGGATGGAAGCAGCGAGGCCAATTACTGATGCTGGATCGTGTGCGGCAGTTGGTGGGACTATAGAAGTTTACCTTAGGAGATATGTTCGCCAGTCAGAGATCAACGACAGTGGTGCAAATAATATTTTCTTGTTTTTCAAGGACAGGGTGAGTGCAATTCAGGTCGAAATGATGGAACTGTCAATGGCCGAAAATGACATACGCATTGGAAGTGTAGTGCGTACACAGGGGCCTCATTGTGCAGGGGTGCCGGAAGCAGTTGGACAAGGTGAATACATCTGGGCGACACTAGATGTGACTTGGGGGGAACTTGATTTGAATTCAGGAACAAACACGGGTTAGTTGTGGGCAAGAACTTCGAGATGAAGCTTGAGATAGATGGGTTCGCTGCCGCTAGGCCGAGCGACCTGAAGAGAGTGCAACGAAGCACCTGGAAATTCCTCGGTTTGTTCTGGCACAAAACGTACAAGGCAATAAAGTTTACGAAGCGAGGTTCGACAAGATACGGATTTGCCCCCAGGTCCGGCATGCCAGGGAGCGGCAGGTCTTTTCGGGGCAGCTACAGCGAAGCGAAGTTGCTGAGGAAACCGTTTTTCAGCAACAGTAGCGCTGGTCCAGCAATAGGCGAAGTCAAGCCAAATGTTTGGAGTGGGCGTAGCCGAGCGGAGGCAATGTCGAATAGAATAGTTCATGCAACCGCAAAGAGTTCGGGGGAAGGGAAAGTAACCATTGTTATTTCCGGTAGAAGACTTAACTTCCACAACCCCGGCAGCTCAACCAGACCGAGTAAGGATGTGACATCAATAATCCCTAGCGAACTTCGCGAGATGGAGAAAGTGGGTGCGAAGAGGTTCGAGAGGGAGTTACTGAAAGTCAGAAGGAAGAAAACAATTAAGAAGTAACTATTTACCTGGAGAATTACCATGGCGAAATTCACTGCTCACAGCATTGGGTACTATTACAAAGACTACAATGGCAACACAGTTGGAACTGCCAATACGGCGTTCGGTGCGTTGACTTCAGTGGACTTGCCACTCAATACCGAGACGGATGGAGACGACTCTGGTGCCATCTACGATGAAGCTAGATATGTTATCTCGCAGATCCCAGAGTTTTCATTCACGACGAAGGCAATTGATGTTCTTTTGCAGTTAACTGGACTGAATGGCGCATGCTTTGATGGGGCATCCCCAACCGATGGGATCACAATTTATGGTCAATTGGTTCATGACTGCAAGGATCGGCCTGCAGTCACCAATAATGCGAAGATTCTTATTACCCGAGGATTGATTCGCGCTACGACGCTTAACGGCCCTCGCACTGAGGACGCTACTGTAAACTTCACGATTGATCCGATCTGGGATGGCGGGAGCACTCCGGTGATCGCCGTGTTTGAGAACGTGACTTTGCCGAATGTGGCGATGTCCAACAAGTACACCCTCGGACATTCGGAGATTGACGGTCAATCGATTGAAGACCCATTGAGCATCAATCTGGACTTCGGGCTGACCTTGTTCGAGAAGCTGCCTGCGTTGGGCCACATTTGGCCCGAGACTGTCGGCGTTCAAAAAGTCCAGCCTGTGATGACAGTGAGGACTCGCGACCCCTCCATCTTTAACGTCTCGACAGTCGGCTCGGGGGTTTTGATGAGGGGTGCCGAAGCAGATCACGTCAACACGACTATACAGTTTAAGCGTCGAGCAACACTGAATGCGTTCCACGACAACATTGGTGGGCAGCATTTCAACTACACCATGCATGGGCTATTCATTCCAAACAACCCGTTTTCATCTAGTGGAAACGATATCGCCGAACTTGAGGCTAGGGTGGAAGGAACAAATGATGGCAGCAACGCTCCGGTTTTGTTCGGATTCGGGGTCAACTACGACCCAACTCTGTAGTAAATAAAACCAAGTGCTTACAAGGGAACTAACACAAGGGAACTAATATAAGGGAGCTAAAATGGATGATGCACCTGCTTTAAGTGAGTTGGATCGCGTTCGAAGAGTTTATTCCGCACTAGGAAAGCCAGACTCCATGGCACAGTCCCTCGCAAAGGAGGATCTGGCAATGTTCGCCGCGCTGTGCAATGGAGACGGCAGTCTCGTGGATAACTTTAGAGCTGAGCACCAAAAGGTGTACTTGAAATTCCTAGAAAGTCGAAGAGCGTCCGAATCAGATTCTCAGTTGGGCAAAAACCAAAATGAAATGGAGGAATAACCATGGGAGTTTTTCTTTATTTCAAAACCGGATATTCGAAGCCGACTGTGTCTCTTGAGTCTTTGGAGTCGTGGGGAATAGGTTACGCTTTTGAAAAGAAGCCCCTTTGCCGTCAGGCTGAACTCGGCAAACATGGGTTAGGGACTGTCTTTATGGAGCAGCCTCCCGCCCCCACTCCTGGCTCTGATGAGAATGATCCCAAGAAAAGAATTGGGAGAATCGGAGTATACCCAGAAGAACAAGTCTGGGAGAAAGTCCCCGGCACTGATTGCTTCGTCGGATACTACAAAGACGACATGCCAGGAGTAGATGATCTGTCCCGGCAGCAGCCCTTGAATTCTTATGTCCTGAGACTGAACAACAATGAGGACTGGAGTGTCCCCCGAGTTGTCCATGCGCCTGAGGGGGTGGCGAAATATAATTTGCCCTGCAGGCTGGATGTAGATGGAGATGGCGTTCCGTGCGATGGGGAACCTATCGCAAAGTACCAGTACCTCTGGGAATTGGTCACGCCTTACATAGACGCCTTCTTGACGACCGACCAAGAAAAAGTTTCTGAACTCGATGACAAAAAAATCTTACATGATGCGATTTCTATTTTACAAGTTAATTATAAAATCGGTGTTCGAGAAGCAGTGATCATGGATTTGTTCACCCGAGAAATTCGAGACTTACCCTTGACTCTTTGCCTGCTTGCAATCGACTATCCCACGTTCATCAAGTGGCAGGAAGATTTAAAAAAAAGCGAGTCCCCAGAGGAACCAGATGGCTTGAGTACACCAGATGGTCAAAAGGACTCTGCCAAGGATACTTCCCAACTCCAGCCGAGTTAGTGACCTTAAGCTTACGATAGCAATGGAAGTAGCGACTGATGCCCAGACTAACTATCAACGGCAATGCGAGAGAGGCAATCCGAGCGGCTGCTGCTATGCAGAACGCCATCGAAAAGGCAGGTAAGTCCGCTGGTATTGCTACAGGCAAACTCGACAAAATGACTCGTGCTGCGCGTACCATTCGCGAAGCAAATAACCCGCAGCTAAGATACAACAGGCTGCTTGACAAAACAGCAAAGTTAGTCACCTCAAATAAGTTGAAGCTAGAGGACGCCACAGCCGCAGCTATCAGGTACGGAAGGGCCTTAGATCGAGCGACTGGCAAGGGCCGACCCGGCGGCGGCCTCTTCAGAGGTGGTGGGGGCGTTGGCGGTTTTGCTGGTGGCGTCGGAGGGAGGGTAGCCACAGGCCTTGGTGCTTATGCTTCAATCGCATCAGTAGTTGCTTTGGTTCGTCGTGAATTTCGGCGCATGGAAGAGTTCGAAAACGCACGAGTTGACACTCAGCGTGTAGTGTCATTGTCCAATCAAAGGCTTGCGCAAAACATTTCCTCATATACTGCAGAGGAAAGAGCAGGTCTTAAAGAGAAACCTCGCTCCCTTGCTATTGAGCAGGGACTCCCAGTCGCCCGCCTGAAGCAATCGATGGCTAGTGTTATTTCGGCAACGGGTAAACCCGAGGTCGCGAAAGACATAGTGGATGTGACCATCCAGGTGAGTCGCGACAAAGAGGAGCAGGGCGATATTTCTGGTGGCATCGGAGACGTACTTTTTAACGCACCTAAAATCAAGAACGCGATTGAAGGCGCGGGATTTTTGTTTGGTATTCAGCAAGCTGCCAGAATGGAAAGCCCTGGTCTGACTGCCAGGGGTCTTGGCCCCGTCCTAGGAGCGTTCCGCCCAGCAGCCGGAGCCACAGCTGCTCAGGGCGGCGCTATGTATGCTGCGATTTCTCGCGGTGCTTCGGACAAATACGGGAACCTTTCTGCGACTGCTGTCGCCAGCTTCCCCGGTCGATTGCGCCGATGGTTCGAGCAGACGAGGACGAACGACTTTTCCCCAGAAGAAATGCAAGGGTTTACTAAGCAGTGGAATATTCTTAGGAACCCAAAATATGAAGACATAAAAGAACAGTTCCTTAAAGACGTAGTCGACGTAGGATTTAAGGCGAAAGTGCGACCGGGATTTGAACGACTCTTGGGTCGAAAAGGACATCCAGATTGGAGCGAGCCGGACCAAGAGATTGTTGAAGTTTATGAAAAAACCTTAGGCTTAGTCGACAGCCCAGAGAAGATGCTGGCGATTGCTAAACAGGCTATTCTCGATGCCAACATGGACGCTAATGTCATCACAGACAGGGTTGAAGGCAGGATCGCTTCTGCTTTCGAGGGCTTTCAGTTGGATACGGAGGCTAAAGTCTCATCTGAAGGGACCAGGAAAGTAGTTGATTTGCTTGCGGTGGCTCAAGGCAACACGTTCTCGGAAGAAGATCTTGGAAAGTTAGTCGAAAAAATATCTAATTTCACGCGAGCCGAATTGCTTGATTACGTGAGAAAAGGGAGGCTGGAAGGTGCTGAAGGCCGTGCCGCCAGGGATGCAAGGCGGACCGCACCGGATAGCTTTTATTACCAAACTGGGCTTCTTCCGCCAATGACCGGAACGTCGGGCGGGTGGCCACGTTCGAAGCAAAGGTATACGCTTCAAGAGGAAATGAGGGCTGATCAAGCCTTAAAGCAAATTGAGAGTGCCCTCATTGACTCGCAGCGGGAGACTACCCAGCTACAGAAAAATCTCATAGAAGAAGCAGAGCAAATCAAGAAAGAACGAAGTGCCGAGGGAGGGAAGTCCCCGGCTGGCGTCAGTTGGCAAGAAAGTCTGATTTCGAATTTCGCCCAAACTGAGCAGGGCCGATTGGATGCAGAGACTGCTGCAAACGAACATCGCTCGTCTCTTGTGGATATAGCGAAAGAGTCACGCGACATATCAAAAATGATCCAAGTAGACGCATCCGAAACAAATAAAAAGCTACTAGAAATAGTCAGTGGCTCGCGCGATGTGTCAAGCCCCAATAAGGCTGAATGATGTTATATAGCATTGGCAATTATGCATTCGATGACATGCGGGGAACCCCCCCAGTCATGTCGCAGCAAATAGAGATTCTAGAGCGACTGGGCGTGGAGGGGACCGGCTTTCGACAAAAAGGGGTGCGAAGTCGGCAGGGCAAAATAACCACCCATACTTTTCACACCAGCTTCTATACGGCTAAAGCAAACTTCGCAGCGTACCTTCGGGATTTGGTGGGGGCGTTAGATCCACAGCTGATAACTCAGCACAGTATAACCAAGGGGTACTACATCATTGAGCGGGTCGATGAGGTTGAGTTGCGGGCATGCGAATCGGTGATCGGCTCAATCATACAAAATCCCAAAGCCTACCAAGTCTGTGAATGGACAATCTGGCAGACCAGCACCTAGAGAAAAATGTTCCAAGGCATACACTCTAATCCGACTTACCTTGTCTACACCAGGGAGCATTGGGATACAGCCTGGACTCCCCAGCCGCACCTCTTGTGCGACAAGCTAACCCGTGGCACGCTGCCGAAAATTGAAAGCGCTTCCCTGCGGTGGAACGTAGGAACGATCAAGCAAGTTGGCGAGCAATTTGCCCAAGAGTATGAAGAAGTCTGGATGGTTGGGAACTATGTTAGAATCGTGTCAGAGGAACTCGACATTGATTGGGTTGGGCAGGTTGTTTCACAGGGGGAAGTTCGGTTTGGTGACAAAGAAGTCGCACACCTTCCCCCAAAAAGGACCATTGCTGTCGAAGACCAAACTTTCACCGTGTTGCACATCTCCTGGGTCCTTGCACAAAGCCAAGTAGATTCCTCAGTGGTCTATGACAGCTCTGCAGAGGGGAACATAAAGCGAGTTAAGCGAGCCTATGGTTACAATAATGGCTTGGGAGACACTCGGACCTTCGACATATCCAGGAGGTGGAACAGAAGTAAATTAGATGCCCCAGACTCCCAAGGCGAGAACACGCCTGTTTTCGCAGCACGGCAGGACGAAGTGGTGCCATGGAATGGTTATCAGATTATTAAAAATTTACTGGCGTTCCATGGCCCCCGAGATCACTACCAACAAAGTTCGCCAACTCGGTTTGAAATCGATCCAGATGCCGAGCAGTACTTAAATTTCAGCCAGCCGAGGATTAGGACTGAAGGTCGAAGTGTGCTTGATGTGATTAATGACGTGATCGACATCCGCCGGGGTTTGGTAGCTTGGTTCACCTTTCACTACCCAAACAACCCTAATGTGGTCCGACTGCATGTGTCGTCTTGCTTCCCGTCAGACATTCCTCTTCCCAGCGGAAAGGTGATGCCAAGGGCGTTGGACTTGCAAACATACAATTTCGACAACGAAGTCGGCATCAAGCACGTCGCTATCTCCGAAGATGCGAAGCGATACGACAAAGTAACTGTTCGCGGGGCATTGAGGACATCTACGTTTACCGCCAGCATCTACGGGGGCAGTCTGGTAGAAGGGTGGGACAAGGAGTCTGAGGATGCCTACAAGGTTGCAGCCAGCTCGAAGATACCGTCTAAGAATGACAGGTTCCGGTCTTCAGTCAGGTTCGACCGGGTGTACCAAGCATTCGTGATCCCCGACGACTGGGATGGTAAGACTGGTGGGGTCACGTACCCGGCTTCCAAAGTTCACCGCCCACTGCGTACTGTGCTGCCCTATCTTGTCCCTGGAAGCCAAGATGATAGTGAGGGCTCGGAGCAATTCACCGTTTACGGCATGCGGATGCAACGGGTCACGCCGCTTAAGGCCGGATGGGATTACAAGGACGCGACTAAACCAATTGACCCAATGAAAGACAGCAGGGCTGGAGAACCAGAGCAGCTCCCGTGTTTTGCGGTTGCCGAACACCATGACAAATTTGTTTTTCTTGACAAGTCGGATGGTCATACCGACGAAGACTACCAGGGCAGCTCAACCCTGGAAACTTCCTTTTCCCTGCGTCCAATGAGTGGGGAGCCGGGATTGGAGGTTCGGCCAAGTAGCGGGTTGCCCCATGCGTTGGCACTCAATCACTTCAACCCTCGAATAAATGGTGGCAACGCCAGTCGAACAGAAGTTTCCCCAGTCGTTGACTTCGAGAACATCCTCTTTACAATTGCGGCGGAATTCGATGCATACTGCGAGGGCGTTTATCCAGGACCGCCGCACATAGTAAGAGGCTCGCCTATTGCAGAGCTCGTTATTTATGTCGGCGACAACGTCAGACTTGACTGGCTGGTTCAAGGCACTGTCATTGACATTGATAAGGATGGAAAAATAAAGACAGTTGAGCAGGGTGGCCCAATTCAGGACGACAGGCGTATCTGCGAAGACATTGCTAAAGTTGCCTATGAGTGGTATTCATTGATCAGGGCGAAGATGACAATCGAGTATAATCACTTGGACGCTCCAGCTGGTATGGTGCTTGGCACACATTACGGCCTCCCCGTTGGGACGCTGATCACTAGCATTGGAACTCCTGACAGTCCTTCGCAGAGGAGCGTCAACGCATCGGTGACCCAAGTCGTCCATAACCTGGAGAAAGGCACTGTTGTCATGACCGCAAGCTATGCCGAAATTGATTTCAGGACTCTCGTGAGCGGATAGAAAAGAAGCTATGGGCCAATTTGAAAACAGGGACAAAATAAGGGATCTAGATCGTCGCCTCTCTCGCGCTGAGCGTGAATTGACCAGGGTTCCCGTCACCCTACCAGTAATCAACAAAAGCGTCCCAGAAAAATCCGTTTTGCTGAAACGATGCGAAGACGGTCTTTCTGTGGAAGTCGAAGACGTAAGCTTGGGCATCGCCGGAAGGGAAGATGAAAAGCTGTCAGACTTAATAGGCAAAGTAGTGCTTCTTCATGGCGACGCTTTGCTTGAGGAGTCATGTTGGATCGTTGTCAGCACTTCGGATTGCGGCGGCACACTCTGCCCGACAGTATGCGATATCATGGACAACTGCGACGACTGCGGCGGTTGTTATGCTCTGGTCGATTGCGACAGCATCCAGACAGATAAAATTGTAATGAGATCAGACATTTGCTCATTCGGCTTCGTGGTCCAGCCTGGAGACACGGTGAGGCTGGATGATGGCACGTGCTGGGAAGTGGAAAACACAGAGTACTGCGAGTACCCAGACACTGTTGTAATCGAGAGCGTCTCTCCAAGCTGCTCGGAATGCGGACGGTGCTTGGAGATTACCCGGTGCGGATCTAGCGAAACAAAGATCATCTATAAAGATGATCTAGGCTATTCGATAGGCGATGTGTTTAAGATAAAAGGAGAATGCTGGGAGGTCACAGACGAGGGCGAATGCACCGGCACGCCAGAGCATGTTCCTGACACTAGTCAGGTATACGACGATTGCTCAGAATGCGGTTGCTACAAGCTGACGCCATGCGATGACCACTTTACCCAAGACTTCATCGACTATCCCATCTATGTCACAAAGGATGATGGAGGAAAGGATCTCTCTGAACTGGTGGGCAAGGTAGTGATGGTCCATCATACCGGGACTTCGCAAGGTGGTTGCTACACCGTCTCCGAAAGCTATGAATGTGGCACGATCAACAATGTTACGGTTCTACAGGAGTTTCCATATTGCGCAGACCATTACGGCGACGGGACGTATTCGTGCCGAGTCTGGGAAGTCAAGCGATGTGACGACGACGAAGGATCTGATTACCCCGTCGAAAGAACATTTAGCCCCATGG
>VTLG01004478.1_pt1 | contig 20215 bp, 31 predicted proteins | sample 4694571 | NCBI WGS metagenome assembly VTLG01 (sample SAMN12604809, study PRJNA352737) | marine metagenome | biome: ENVO:00000447; feature: ENVO:00000209|ENVO:00000569|ENVO:01000036; material: ENVO:00002151; isolation source: viral sequences binned using virsorter ... | reverse complement strand
TTAGTGTATATTAGTAGTTGACATAATCTTTCCTTTACAAACATCACCCAACATCATTTTACTTGTATAATTGGCTATAAAATGCTATAATAACAACAAGATCGAGGATACATATATGCAACAAAAAACAGCAATAAAACACAAAAGACTATCAAATAGATCAACTACTCCACAACAGGATATGGTAAAAGAATTGACCAGTATCGACACTTGGTTTGATCATTCCGGTGAATACCATTTCACATATAAAATAAAATCAACTGACACACAAAATCATTATATGGTACAAACACAACATGAAAAAGATCAATTGTTGAGTTTGATGATGAAAGTGTATGGCTTTCTAACAGAATATGAGGCCAACATAAAACAAGCATGGCGAGATGAATTGATGTATGACACGCCATGGTTTGGTGAACCACAAACAAGATTGAGAAGAGATCCAATGGCAGGATTTGGACAAAGAAACCAACAATCCATATACAATGTAATAGGTGGACAAATGATAAAACTTGCCCGTGTGATACAAAAAAATGAAGACATTTCAAGAGAAATGATCACAAGATTCAATCAAGTTGTTGGAATGATTGTGGTTGAAGACTATGGATATGATGCACAAGGCAATGTTCGTTATAAACCAAGATGGAAAATAAAGGCGGAAAGACAATGATGAAAAAAGGTGAAAAGTTTGCCATGTTTATGGTATTGGTGAATAACTTCTTGGAATGGAAATTCAAAAACATGATACCACCTGGCTTACATCCAAATGAACTAGAAGACATAACCAAAGCCATGTATGATTTGAGTATTCAAACCAAACTGATGACTAAAAAAGATCTAGATGATTCTATTGAATTTGCCCGTAAGCAAAGAGACCGTAAATTACAAGAAGAAAAAATGGTTAGTTTGGATGTTGCTCGTTTGAGACGAAATCTTAGGAAAAAGAAGCCTTCAATTCACTGATTTCTTTTTTGACTGCATCTATGTAGTGTTGATTGCATTTAATATACCAATCTAAATCTTCTCGAGGACGAACTTTGTCTGTTTGATATCTTTTTTGTTTGATCAGTAGTTGTTCTAATTCATTTTCTAAATAACCCAATCTATCTTGTGGGGTCATTTTATTTTTCATAGAACTGCTTTTTTGAAATGCTACCATATACTTCTAACAAAAGGTATAAACAAAGATGCTACCAGCAACAATAGTATTGCCCATAGTCTCATATCTAATTTTTTTACATCCTCTGCTAAATGTGCCAAATGATTGTCTCTGATTGTGTGTATGTCTTTTTGGATAAGGCGAACATCTGTTGAAATTGATTTAGTATCTAATTCTACCTGTGTTAATCTTTCTTGTTCCTTTTTGTTCATTGTCCTATCCTATGATGCTGATATTGATGTTGATGATATATCAACCCTTTTCCATGCACTGCCTGTGTACACTGCCAAACACTTGGAACCTGCCGCACCATTTGAACAATATGCTACGTCACCTTCTGCTGATGTTAGTGCATTTAGTTCTGCCACTGTCTGTGGTTTTAGATTCAATATGTTTTCAATGTCAACTGAAAAACCTGATGCCGGTGATAGTGTAATGTTGGTGCTGGATTTTATGCCTGAGTTGGCTATGACTTTGCTTGTGGTTGCATCTAATTTTGCGGCACCACCAGGTTGTCCTAATCCGTTTGCTACATTGGTTAGTTCATCCAATGCTGATTTAATTTCTGCTCTTGCTGATGCTGGTGAATCACTGCCTGCATTCAAATGTTCTGTTGTTATGTTTCCTGCTGTTGCCCAAGTCATGCTTTACTCCTGTTGTATGTATTTATTATGATTTTACTATTCCTGTTGCACAATCTGATAAATTACCTCTGGTTATGCCTGATCCAGGACTTAATGATCCAAATTGAGTAATGCTACTAGCATCACCTCTTATGTAAATTTTTGGTTGTGTGCCTGTTGGTGTCGATCCATCTGCTCCTAAATCTTTTATTGTGCCATTATTACTTGCATCTGTAAATTTAAGTCTGTTTGATGCTTGACTAAAATCTATTTCTTCATCAGTCATCCATATTGGTCCTATACAACCAGGAAAAAAATTACCTCCTGCACCATCTCTTCCAATAAGTGGTATACCTACGGCTGGTATTGCATTTCCACTTGCACTTGCTGGATTTAATGTTGGTGATGCATTGTTATTGTTATAATACATATGTTTGACTGCTGAACCAGTGTTGTTTCCTATTTCTAAACATACCATAATACAAGTAAATGCAGATGTTCCTGCTCCAAAAGCCGTTGAAAACAATCTATGATCTAATGATCCTTGAGCACCTATACCAAAAACTAATGCTTCTGTTAAACCACCTCCACTTTGTATTCTTAGTGTGATACCATCTCCGTCACTGATACCTTCAAACAATCCAAATATACCATAAGTGTCTGTGCCTCCACCAATATTGGTGGATGGTTTAATCCAAGTCACTATTGATATAACTGTTCCGTCATCAGCAAAATTACTTCTCCAATCAGCATTAGGTGCCTGCCAAAAAGAACTTGTTCCATTGTAGTTTACGGCATTTTCAGTATCAAACACATCGCCACTGCCTGCTCCAAATCCTGCTATTTGATAACCAAATTGTGCCATTAGTCGTCAGTTCCTGATTCTGTGGTGTAGTGTATTTTGATACCGATCAATCTAGCATCCACTGACAATGTGTCATTAGAATCATCATGGTCTCTAAATATTTGAAAGAAACATAAATCTCCTGCGGCTGGTGTGCCTGCTATTGTTATGGCTGATGATGTTGGTGATATGTGTAAATCATTTGCGGCTATCAATGTGTCATCAACAACCACTGCTGTGCCAAATGCTGTGTCTATAGCATCGTCATTAGATATTGCTACACCTTGTAGTCCCCAACTGCAACCACCAGATCCACTTGCGGCTGTCCAATATGCTTCAAATGTTATGGTACCTTCATTCCATGATTTAGGCATTGCTATTGAAAATTGTGCAAACTCTGTGCTGTCTTTGTCAAAGTCTAATACTCTTAATTCTGGTCTACCCTCAGTGACTTCTACAGTTCCAATTGGTGCACATCCGCCATCTGCTGTTGGATACATGGCCTGCACCGGCACCCATATATCGTGTGTGCCTATAGTTGTTGACAATACAGGTGGTGTATATGTAAAAACACCTGTTGAATTATTGTATGCCAATGTACCACTACCTGATGCTGATGCTTGTGTGACTGATAAATCTGTTAGTGCAATACCAGTACTACCAGCATCTGCACCTAGTTCAAATCTATCGTTTGCTGTGCTGTATTTTAATATTTGTCCGTTGGATGGTTCTACATCTAGATCAAACATATCAATGATTTCATTTACATTTACAATATTTTGATTTATGTCCGCCCTTGCTTGATCAATTCTTTGATCAGCATCACCTGTGGTTGTGGTACCTGCTTTGTGTCCTGAAGGCCAATTGTATGCCATTACTTGCCTCTTCTCTTTCTGGCTCTACGTCTAATATCCAAATCATGTTTTCTTGAGCCTCTCAATAAACTGTTCACTCTGCCCATTGCCCATTGTGCCATGCCCACACCTGGTCTTGAACCTGCACCTAAAAATGCACCTTGTCCTCTGCGATACACTGCTCTCAAATCAGCAAGATTAAAAGTCTTTGACTTTTGTGCTTTTGCCCTCAATGTCTTGAGTGTTGATGCCGCCAATGGTTTACTTCTTTTTGCCAAGTTTAACTCTCCGGTTGATAAGGCTTTGTGGTATCCTTGCACCTTGTTTGTAAAGCCTTGATATTTCTTTCATCACTGATGCCAATGATGCTCTTGCACCACCTTTGACACCACTTAAATATTTTTTTGGTATGCCCGTTGATTTATCTTTGGGCACTCTTCTTCTCTTTGCCATTAATCTATTGATCCTCCCAATCCAAAATTAAACAATGTTCTTGTTTGTGGTTGCCCCGTGATTGTGACATCCACATTAGCACTAACTCCTGCTGTGGTAAATTTATTAGCATCTACCACCCTAATTGTTTTGTTGGCTTTGCTTACTATTTGTGGCACCAACTTCTTGTTGGCTTCCGAATGCACTGTGACCTGTATATGATCTGCTACACCCATCCTTTGTGTTGGTATTGCTGTGGCTTCTCCACTTACTGCTAGGTCAAATATTTTTTCTTCATGATGAAAATCATCTAATGTCCAATTGAATTGACCTAAACTTGGAACTTCTCTTGCACCATCTCTGAATTTTTCTACGAATGCTGATATTTTTACATATCTTGCTGAAAATGATGTGTAGTTGTGATTCAAACTGGAATCTTGATCAGCATAATCATTGTCATAGTAGTCCAACACACTGAAAGTTGTGACTGTGCCATCTATGGCATTGTTGGCAGTGTATTGCCCCAATGTTGTGGTTGCTGATGATAGGTCTGCTGATGTTTCTGAAAACTGTATCACTGGTCTTATGGTGCCATCACCTGAAAAATTAATGCTAGGGGTCACTGATTTGACACTGCCTAAGTCAATAACATCTGTTTCATACAACAATGGTTTTCCTGCACCACTGTTTGTGGTGTATGTGACCCATCTTGTCCATTCATCCCAACTTAAATTGTTGGCTGGTGTGGTATTAGTCCATGTAAGATCACCTTTGTGTGTGATTGTTCTTCTCACTGTGTCTAATGTGCCATTGTGTGTTGCTGACATTATATACTCCCACTAGCCGTTGCAGTTGATTTTGCTGGCATTGTTATGATGTGTGATTCAATTGGATTTGTTTGTCCACTTTGATACACACTGCTTATATTTACTTCTACTGAATCACCAAATTGGAAAAATCTTCCATTCACATTGGTAAAACTACTGCCAAATTTATTGGGCAATGACGTTTCAAATTGTTGTCTGTTGTTGCCCACTGATATATTGTATATGATCTTGACAGCAAATGCATCCACCGATTGGAAATCATTGTTGTTGATGGATAACTGCACTCCAGGCCTGTTGAATATTGTAGTTTCAAATCCTGTGACAGTGAAATGTTTGCCAGGTGTTTGTGGTGGTAGTGGATTGCTAGGTGGTGGTTTTGGTCCTGGTGTTATCGGTGGTGTTTGGATAGGCGACAAGTCACGGTCTTCTTGCTGTTGTGTGACTGTATATATGTCGTTTTGATGTTCCAATAACTGTAGATCCACTGTACCATCATAATTTAATTTTTGTGATGTGACCCTGAATATCATTTCTGGTGCTGAGTACGATGCTGATGTTGGTGCTTTGAATAAAAAGTCCTCTACTGCTGTGCCTGTGGCATCACCGACTCTTTCATATCTGTGTGTGATGGTCACCAAATCACCTGCCACCAAATCTTGTGCTTCTGCTGTGGCTGTGAGTGTGACACTTAATTGTTTTCTTGATCTTTTGACCAAATATTCAGCATATTGTAGTGCCCTTTCTCTTTCTGTGATGCTGGGTGCACCAATGTTCAATATTAAATCTTCTCCTCCATCTTCTGTTAAGAAAGTGGCAGATGAAAATATTGCTGTGTCTGATTCAAAGTCTTTTTCTTTGTTGTTGAATGTGACTTTGGCTTGATTGTATTTGGTATTTTTGTCTTGTCCTGCTATCTTGATAGATCCAATGATCTTATCATCTGTTAGTTCCAATAAATTTGAAGGTGTTGACTCTGCTGTTTCTATATCCAATCTGTATTGTCCATTAACATATGGTAAAAAGCCTCTACATGACTGTAATAGTTTTTTGGCATTGTTGAATATTTTGTCTTCTGGTTTCAAAAATGTGTTGCAGTTCAAAAAGTCTGCACTACCTAATGAGCCGCCAAAATTAACTGATGTATCACACAGTTGTTGTGCTGTTCTAAATGATGCCCAATCAATTCTGTGGTCATGCAAGTCCTTGCCGTATCTTGGCGATCGTAAATAATCTAACAAACAGTCTGCTGGATTATCTGAATATGCAAATGATCCTATTTCTGAACCATATGTGTTGTCAGTTGTGGTAGCATGACCACTGTAATCACCTGTCAATACTTTTTTGCCTTCTATCTCAACCTGTATGGTTGGAAAGCCTTGCCATGGATTGAACACAGTTTGATTACCATCATTGTCATAGTCTGCTTTGACCCACTCATATCTTGCGGCCACATATGCTATGCCTCTCAATCTGTGTGAATCTGTCCATTGTGGATGTTCTTTCAATAGTGATGATGCTGATTGATCTTCTGTGCCTGTAAAAAATTGGAACCTTGCTTTGGAACCACTCACATAAAACTTGGAACCATTCCTAACATCATGCATGGATTGATCATCTGCTACCAATGTGTTGGTCATTCCTGTTTGCAGTTCATCATTGATTGTTATGCTTTTGAATGCATTGATTTGACCTTCTGCCACTGCCAAACACACATACAAATATTTGTTGTCTGTGCCTGATGTGCCAGCAAATACTCTTACACCACCTACTTTTCTACGACCATATACAACAGGTATGCCTGCTACATTTGATTGTTTGTTGACTGTGATACCTTGTTGTTGTGCTTCATAATCTGCACCGCCGGCGAAGTCTGGCGTATCAAATGACATACCAAACATACCCAAGAAACCTGTGACCAAATTGACTATACCGCCAATAAGTTTTTTGATTGGTTTTATGATTGGTTTGATTATATCACCCATTACACTAACTCCTTTGAATAATACACATAATTTGGTGTGTATCCTAATCTAGCAAATGTTTTGTCATATGATCTACGATGTTCTGGATTCATCCTTATGCCCAAACTTAATTTTTGACATTGTTTGCTGTTGGCCCATCCTTCAAATGCACGGACCAAATCTAATCCATAATGTTTGTTGCCATATCTGTTGCTGGGATTGTGTACAAACCAATGTTGTATCAATGCAGTTGGTTCGGTGCTTAGGTCAATGAATGATATTGATCCACTTAAGAATCCAAATGGTATTCTGTGTCTGTCTTCAACCACCAAACCCAAACTATTAGGATCAGCCATGATCATTTCTATGTAATTTTGTGTCACCTCTGCGGAAAATGGTGATCTTTGTTCAAACAAATTGTATTCTATTTCTGCCAAACTCAATAAATGTGGCATATCATTTGTGACTGCTTGTCTTATGTTGGTTGTTATGCCCATCATTAATTAGTTGGCCCCCATTGTATGTCTGATAACAAAGCAGATGAATATTCTAGTCCCCTATCTGATGAAAACTTGTCTGTGCTACCGTATTTTGTGGTATTTGTTTGTGTTGTGGTATTGGTTATCCTACCATTCTTTTGTTCAAAGTTTGCCCAATGTGTGGACACTTCAATTGATATCGTTGCTTCTGTGGCATTTTCATCCACTGCCCAATTTTTTACATTGCCATCAAATATCATGTATGTTTTGGTATTATCAGATGAACTTGCAACACCAAATGATCTGTATATCACCACTCTCTTGTTGATGATAGGTGATCGCATCAATTTGGATACGATGCCTGTGCTTCTGTTGTCAACTCCACTCAAACTTATGCTGATGCCATTCACTGCCAATTTGGTTGTTTCTGTGACTGAGGCAAAGTTTAGGAAGCCACCTGCCGCACTAAATGTTTTGGCACTTGATTGTGTTGGTGTGTCCAACACTACGTCATGGAAGTTGTCTGTGAGGAACACATCATCATACACTGAATCATCAAAATGCAGTTCCATAAGATGGAAAACTGTTTGACTGTCATTCTGTAGTTGTGATGTTATTGTGGCTGTGCTTCTGGCCATTAGATCGCCTCCACTATGCTAAATTCTATGCTACCGAAGTTGGTGTTGTCAATGGCATATGTAAATTCATCTCCATCCAATCTTACGGTCATATCAAAATTTCCTTTGCTCTCTACTGTGTGGCTCGAGGTGACTGCCGTGGTTAAACCAGGTTCAAATGTTAATGTCTGTCCACTTACTTGTGTGACCATGTATGCTTTAGTGTGATTGGAAAACTTAATCATATCACCCACTGCAAATTCATTTGATCCACTGGTTGTGACTGCATTGGCACCTACACTGGCACCTGTGGCAATTGATTCACTGGCACTTTGTGTGCCGGAAGCATTTGTCAAATTAACTGGTGCTATTGTAAATGTAGATGCTGATCCTTTTTGTTTGACGAGGAATGCATAAACTTTTCTTAGATCTGGCTGTGTCAATGGTGGCATTGTAATGGTGGCTGACCATACTTGCCCACCAAATGTTCTAGTTTGTAATCTACCACTCAATGATTGTGTTCTCACTGTGGGTTGATTTGATTTGAATTCTATTGCTGTGATATCTGCATCAGCACCTGCTGATAGTGTTGCCAACATTGTGTTAAAATCTGCCATTACAATTTAAATCCTTTCTTCCAGGTTTGTAAACTCCAGTATGCCGCACTCAAAGTTTTTTGTCCTTTCACTTCATCCAATACAGCACCCATTCTTGCATTGAATGATCTTCTTCTTGCTGGATTGTTTCTTTTGATGGTCATACCTTTCTGTCCAAAGTTCACTTTCTTTACATTGCCTGTGCTTCTGTCTCTCACAAACACTTTGAACTTCTTGACATCACCTCTCATCACTTTATTTAATTTTACTTCTCTACCTTGATATGTTGCCATTATGCTATAATCGCCTCTCTACCTGTGTTGGTGACTGCTTCATTGATGATACCCACAATGGTATCTCTTTGTTCTGATAATGCACCTTGGAAACTTTGTGCATCAATGGCTTGTACATTAAAGTTCACTGTGACTTCACGACCACCACTGATTGGTTTACCTGATGCCAATTGGTCATTTGGTATAATATCACCACTTGAACGAGGCACAAATAATTCTGGACCTTTTTCACCTACAATGGCTGGTTGATTTGCACTGATAGGACCACCTTCTGCAAAGAATGGAATACCAAATGTGAACATGGATGCCGCCTTTTTGATTGCAAATGTTATGGCCGCCTGTGCCGCAATCCTTACAAGTTCTCTGATCACCATGTTGGCAAAGTCTTTGAATTTGAATTTACCAGTCATCACAAAGTCTGTGAGTGTGTCTGCAAGTTTGTTGAATGCTGATGCACCAGCATCTCTCAATTGATCCAATGTGCTTTTTTGTTGACCTATTTGTTCTTTGAATCCTTCTGTGTATGCTTGTAGGTATGAAATATTCTTTTCATTAAATTCTTTAACACCTTCAGATTCTAGTTCATGGAACTTTCTCTTTTGATTCAAATTGTGTTGTGCCAAGAATAATTCTTTCTTACGCATTTTTTCTTCGTGTTTTGCAATACCTTCTGCTATCTTGCTGTGGAAATCATGTCTTGCTTTGTTGTTCTGTATATCAATAAACAATCTTTTCTTAGATTCTTTTTCCAATGCCGCAGTTATTTCTTCTTCTTTAACTTTGGCGGCTTCTATTTCTTTTTTGTTGTTTTCAGCAATGATCATTATTGGATCTTTATGTGCCATTGCTTCTTCTAACATTTTGTTTGCTTCAACAATCTTTTTCATTGCCGCATCATAATCATTACCAGCATCTGTTATGACTTGACCTAAATCAACACCAAATCCAATTGCTGTTTGATAAGCATCTGTTTCTTTGAGTTTGTCTAATAATGAACCTGCTTTTTCTGATGCATAATCATAAGCATCTCCAAATGGTCCTCCAATAGTGACTGCAAGTCCTCTTGCTTCTTTGTCAAACTCTTGCATACCAGGAATGATCCTTGCTATGAAGTTGTGTGCATCAATCAATGCATCCACAAAGTCAAAGAATTTTTCTTTTACAAAATCAACTGACATAGCAACCTTTTCTGCTATGAAGTCTCTAAACTTGCCTATTATTTCTCCCACGTGGTCAAACACAGCACCTACCTGTGCCAATGTTCTACCCAATCCGTTTTGCATACTTAGAGCACCAATCAAACTTGATACTGCTACCAATACCAATCCAAATGGATTTCTCATCATTGCAATGGTAAGTGTTCTAAATGCTGTGGTAATTCCGCCCAATGTTGCTATGAATAATCCACCAACGGCAGGGCCTGCTATGGCACCAAATGCCACTGCTACCTTGTCTGTGTTTTCACCCATGATCTGTAGTGCATCATTGAATTTGCCAACCACTGTGCCTAATGCTTGACCTAATGTTTTATTGAATTCTTCATTCTTAATAATTGCATTGGTCATTGTTTCTACAACATCACCCAATGCTCCTGTTAAGCCTGCAGAACCTATTTGATCTTTGGCATTGTTGGCCGCAATACCCAAGTTAGATACTTTGGTTGATAAGTTGTCAAGTACATTTTGAGTAGCACCACCAAACTCTTCTTGAATACCTCTTGAAAATGCCTCTGTTATCTTTGCGGCACCTTCTGCTGTCTTACCAAACTCTGATATTTGTAATCTGGTTAAGCCAAGTTGTTCTTCAAGTATCCTAAATACCGGAACACCTCTATCAGCAAGTCTGTTAAGTTCTTCTAATCCTAAACCACCCGATACTGTTCTAGCAAACAAGTCAGTGATGGCTTCTAATGTACCTATTTGATCAGTTGTGATCGCCGCCGTGTCAGTGAATGTTGTTAGTAGTTCTTGTGTTGGTTCAATACCAGAAGCCTTTAACTTAATAAATGCTGTGGATAAGTCTTCAACTGAGAATTGTGTTTGTGTTGAGAATTTGGTGATGAAAGCAAATGCTTCTGCACCTTCTTGTGCTGACCCTGTGACTGACTTTAATGAAGTTCGTAAATCTTCAAACCTCATTGAAGTTGTAATAATACTTTTTGCGAATGCACCAGTGGCTAGTGAAGCACCAACCCCTATAAGTGTTTTTTGTAGTGTGCTAAAACCTGTGTTAAGCCCTTTGATGTTTTTATCAACACCACGAAAGGCTCTGTCGGTTTTATTAACGCCTTCTAATATTATTTGCTCTTTTATTGCCACTTTGCTTCCTCATTTCCTTGTCGTTTTCGTCTTTGCGGATTTGAAAATATGCTAACCAAGTCTTAAACTCTAAAAGGGACATTTTTTGGATGTCTGCTATTGAACATTTCAAATAGTCAGCCATTGAGACTTGGGCCATCAAGTCTCTGTCCCCGGTTAGTTTTTTACAATATCCTCAACCGAGTCAGCATTGGCATTATTCAATTTGGTTGCTACTTTTATGATAACATTTGGATCAACCTCATGTAAAAAGGCTGGTCTATCTGTTGATTTGAAAAGTAAATCACCATCTTTATTAAATGCTTTAGCAATAATTGATTCAACTAATGCTTCTGCTGTTTTACCTTGTTGTTGTAATGCCATAATCTTATTTTCAACCGTCAAACTTGATGTTGCTCTATAATATATGTCAATACCCCATTCATCGCAATGGTACTTGAGTAATTTGCCACTTAATCTATCTGCAAAATGGCCTTTTGCTCTTTCAATTGCTGATAATGTATTCTTTTTGTCCGATTCAGTCATCGTTTTAATCTCCTGCTTTTAACAAATCCGGTGATTTTCCTCACCGTAGGTTTAGTTATGCCCCTAGGGGCTTGTCTTGATGAACCTCTATCTAAATGTTTGATATAGTCCACTGAATTTGATACACTAAATCCATCTCTGGTGTCTTTTTGGACCCATTGTGATTTAGCATACCCTGATCTAACAGGGGTCTGTTCTCGTGCTGTGTTAAAAGTTTTCCTTTTGACTTCATTCAACATACGATCAACTGATCGCATCAATTGTTTTGAATCAAAATTAGACTTGTATCGAGCACCAAACAAAACAAAACCCCTATTATGCTGTTGCTACTGTAAGAGCACCTGTGCCTTGAGCCGCAAATGAAGCCTCTACCATACCATCAATTGATGATGTGATTGAGAAAGAAGTGATTATCATTGATCCTGATAATTTTCTTCTGCCTGAGTCTTCGCCTGCAGGATATACTTCAAATGATGCTGTAGAACCTTCGCCAGTTTTAGTAACTAAATCGTCAATTGCATTGTGAACTGCATTTGCTTCATCAAAAAATACATCACCTGAGAATGTAAAAGTTGATAAACCTGGTTTGTATGTTCTAACATTTGGTGAACCCATCACTGTGTCTTCAATAGTGTCTTGAGTTTGTTCAATTGTGAAGTTTCTTAAGTTGCCCATTACTGTTGAAGATAAACTTGCATCAGTATCTGCTAACTTAATAACTCCATCATGACCTGTGTATGTTGCCATTGTCTATTTCTCCTCGTCAATGTTGCCAAAGTCTATTACCTTTGAATCATCACCTACTGGTTTTAATTCAACTGCTTCAACCTCAACTTTGGCTTTCTTAGGTTTTGCAGTTTTTTTAGATTGAGGTGTTAAGGACCAACCTTGATCCAACATCTCATTCACTTGTCGCATATGCTGACAAATAAATTCTTCACCGTCTTTATATACTATTCTCTGTGCCATAATTATAATGTCCCTCGTGTATATTTATATTGAACTGTAAATGTAATATCTACACGCCCAATTGGAAATGCCACACCTTCAATTACCGGTATGACTGAAGAAACAAATGAATTAAGTGCTTTGGAATTTCTTTTTCTATCTGTTTCTAATGCTTCTTCAACTGCTTCTACTATTGCATTTATTTGTGTGTCTATTGAATTGTTTGTAGTGACTGCTGATGAATCTGCTCTCACATAACATTCTATCTGATAGTTTATGGTACCAAATCTCAATGTGTCTGTTTGCATAGTGGCATCTTCTCTTGATTCTTCTGCTGTTCTTACCACTATTGCTGGATATTGTGTTATAGCCATATCATTAATGTTGATAGGATTACGACTCACCAACACCACTTTAGGTGTTGTTATACCCTGTAGGTCAGTTATAATGTCTTTGGCTATATCTTCTCTAACTGACATACTACCTTACCAATCTGTTGAAGTGTTGTGGTTGTTTTTCTGTTTCTTGTACCGTTGAATCACCATCAAAGTCATACTCGACACCATCTTGTAGCACCATATCCAATTCATCTCTGAATCTTGCTTTGTAAAAGTCAATCATCATTCTGAAACGATCTGGTTCAGCATCGTGTTTGGTTAGTTGTGGTAATATGTAGTATGCTAGGACATGATAAACAGCCGCCCTTTTCAATTGTGAGGCTGTTAGTTTTGTGTTGTCCATTTCTAAATCTGTTGTTGCGAAGTATCTTGAATGTAGGCTTGATCTTCTCACTCGAGGCCACCATTCAATTCTCAAATGTCTTTGTATGTCTGCCGTGGTTTTGGCATGATATGATGAAAAGTCAATAACACCATATTCTTTTATAGTCGGTTCGTATTCTAGTACGTCTGCATCTGTTGAATAGTTGCTCATCTGTTTCTCCTTATACTATGAGGGCGAAATAAATCGCCCCCACATTTCGTCGATTATAACCCAAATTACTGGATTGATGAATCTGCTTCGATTTCAACACCATATGAGTCATGTAATTTACCAACACCATATACTGCTGTTGCAACGATTTCAGTTGCTCTCAAACTTGCATCTCTTTGAGTTTCAATTTTGAGATCTTGCATCATCGCAAGGCCAATTGCGTCCTTATGTATAAGTGCACCTTTGTAATCACCAGTTGTTCCTGGGAAGTTACCTGATGAGTCAGCCATGTTTGATGTTTCATATACTGAAACACCTGCGATTTGACCAACAAAACCAGTTCTTAATGCTTCATTACCAACACCTGGGTTAGGGTTAGCAAATGTGTTTGTTAAGCCTGATTTTAGATCGAATGCTACTTGTGGATGCACGATACAAGCAAGGTCATCACCTGGTACACCTGCGGCTCTTAATTGTGCTACTGCATTGAAAATTGAAGATGCAGATAAAGCCGTTGATGCATCACCAACCGTAGTTGTGAATGTTCCGAATAATGCAGTCATGTCTGTATCAATTTTTTTGGCAATTGCTTCACCAAATAATTTACCTAAGTCTCTTACAACATCTGATTCTGATGTGTTCATCGCCAAATCAGTTAATGTTGTCATGATACCTACTTCAGACACAGTTAAGTTTGCAACATTTGTTGAAACTGCTGTGTTTGATAAATCAGTTGCTTCTGCTACTGCCGCCGCACTTACCGTTGGGTAGATTGGCACTTGGATTACTTTACCATTGTTTGAAGGCATATTGTAATTTCTTACTAAACCTCTCATAATGGATCTTTCGTTTGCTACAAATAATGCTTCTGCCACCATTGGTGAAATAAGATCATTAAGTGTAGTATTAGTTGTTTCATTAGCCATTGTAATGTCTCCTTATACTTTAAGCCAGTCCATTTTTCTTACGATACTCGGCATATTTTGCCCTATCGTCAGCCTTGGACATATCTAATTTACTTACGTCAAATTGCTCACCACTGCCGGCTTTGTCACCAATATTTGAAGTGGTACCTGCCCCTGAGGGTGTGGCACTCACAAAATGCGGATTTGCCGTTAAAAATTCATTTGTCAAATTTTGGATTGTAAAATGATTTCCATCATCTTTATACCTAGTTTGACCTGTCTTAGGATCAACAATCTCAACATCACCGGCTTCGTTCATCTTAACTTGGTCCTTGATAAGTTTTACCACCTGTCCAGGATTCACAGCCTTCATTTTACTAGCCGCATCAAGTAAAGCACCATCTATCTTGATAGTTTTCACTTGATTCATCAAAGTGTTTATTTGTGCATCTTTCTTTTCGGCTTGTGCCTTAAGCAGTTGTTCAAACTCACCCTTTGCTTTCAGTTTGTCTTGTTTCTCCTTCTCTGCCTTTGTAGATAGTTCGTTGTAGTATTCTGGGTCAATGCCCTCGTATTTCTTTTCAAACTTTCTTCGTTCTCTAGCAATACGATCTGCTACCACTCTATCAAGTTCAGCCTGTGAGAATTGCTTCGCCTCTGTTTCAGTTGATTCAACAGATTCTGTTGTTTCTACCGGAGCCTGAGTTGGCTCAGTGTTTTGTGTGTCCGTTTCACTCATCGTCTATTCTCCTTTTTTAAGTTTTAAGTTTAACTCCAGCAAATGCTGTATTACACTATTTATTATGGTTTCGCATACTTGATCTTATGCTACTCAACAAAGCATAATCTTGTTGTATCAACACTCCTATCGGTGTGCTGTGTCCACCATATCGGGGATGTGAATATAACCATTCCTCATCTTCCCTTTCATCGTTAAAAAGATTCATCATCTTTTTTAACTGCCTGGCACTTGCTGTTGGATGCTTGTACACCCTAGCAACATAATCGTCTAGTGCCAAAATTTCTCCGGTCCAATCAACTATATCTATTCGTTGTTGTGACCAATATTTCTTACTCCAAGGACAAACTGCAACAATTGAAGCAAAGTAGTCGGTCCAATTAACCTCTTCTACCGCCTCTTTTGCCACCTTTTTTGCCGCCTCTTTTGCCGCCCTTTTTGTGCTTCTTACCTTTATGCATCTGCATCTCCTCCATCGTTGTTATTGAAAAATCCAGATATCTCTGGATGTAGTTCCATAATCTGTTCATTGGTCAATCCATCTTTCTCAATCATCTCTCTCATATGTGCTATCATATCAGTTGGATTTGTCATAGGTGAATGGTTCGTTGGATCTACCTCTCTCTGCTCTTGTAGATCTTGTTGTCCGTTCATAACTCTTTCTAATGTGTCCTCATCAGTGATCAATGCTTTGGCCAACATAATGTCAATCTCTCTCAATAGTTCTGCATTTTCTGGTTTTGTTTCTTTGGCTTGTTTCAATACTGCTATTGTGTTTTCTTTGTCATGTATGTTGAATGAATCTGGATAATCAATGACACCATCGAATGTGATGTTTTGCCATTTTGCCCAAATTGACCATATCTGTTCTTCTGCAAGTTCCAACAAGTCTGCTTTTTGTGATAGTCTTGCATTCAACAATTGGAATTCTGTTTGTAATGCAACACCACTCATTGCTCTTGCTGTGGTTGATCTTACCCCGCCCATGTTCGCCATTCTGTTTATGCTATCAACTTTCTCGTTGATGCTGGATATAATCTGTGTTATACCTGACCCTGATGGTTCTAACAAGAATGGTTTTAGGTTGGGGTCCAAGTCATCCGGTAAGTCTATTACTGCTCCTGCGCCTGCTGATGCTTGTGTGGAACCAGTTTTAACAAGACTGGGATGGTTGGAAACTCTGATGAGTTGTTCTAACTCACTCAATTCATTGTATATGCCTCTTTGCACATCTGCAATATCGGCGATGTCCGATATGCCAACACCTTTGGTTTGTGATCTACCTGCATAAACTGGTACAAATGGCACAACGCCTAATGGATTTTCAAATACATCTATGACTTTGGAATCATCATTCATACCATGTTTAACATATACGGTTGTTTCTGTTGTTGTGATTGTTCTGTAATATACTTTGTCTTCTTCTATGCCATCTAACATGGTGATTGATTTGAGTGCATACACACCGTTTGGCTTTCTTGTGTATTGCCAATCTAACACATTTTCTGGTGTGTGTAATGACACATATGGTCTAATCTCTTGTGATAATTCTTCTGCCCTAGTGTTTACCACCACAGACGGTTTGTCTATGCCTACCCATACATGACCATATATCGATGAATAAGTGGCACAATCTCTCATGAAAGCATTGAAAGTTCTACCATCTAGATCAGCATCTTGTAAAAATGCATCTAGGCTGGGGTCATTTACCACCTGTGTGCCGTAATCTCTTGTTGGTGGTTTTCTAAATAAAAATGAATTGTATGTTTCTACCACTGATTTGACGTGATTGTCTAATGGTGTTTGTCTTAATCTGCTGTCGTATTCTTCTTGTGATTCTAAAACATATTTGATCAAATAACGGCCTTCTCTATAGTCATTACCGCCGTTGAATGAATCAGAATAATACTGCCATCTTCTAATGTTGTCACGCCATTCAGGGTGTAATTGTAATCCGTAGTACTCTAATCTATATTTTACATCAAAAGCATCGTTGATTTGTGCCATATGGATTTTTCCTCTAATTTTAACTAACTTTCATTCCCCAGGTACTAGGTGTATTGTTATTATTTATGTTATTTCTTGTTATAGGATACAAATATTCGACTAAATAGCCCACCGCATCACTCATATGCGAAAGGTTGTCATTGTTATCCGGTATTGATGTACCTTCTTTGTATATCTGCCTTGACAAACTTCTGATCACTGACTTGCAATTTGTAGTGACCCATAATTTCTGTTTGCCATCTGCTGATTTTAGTGCTGAATTCACAGCATTTATTCTATCCCTCACAGCCGGGTGTCTTGGTCTTGTGAGTGTCCTAAATCCTGCATTTACAAGTATTGAAAGATCAGTGCGACCTGCGGCTGATGTTTTCCTTTGCCTTGATGCTGGATCTGGATACACAGTGATACCTCGGTTGGGGTATCTTGACTTTATTTCTTGTACCATTTCATCTGTGTTTGATCCGTGTATTGCAATCTCATCCATTATGACCAAACCCTTTTCTGTCTTTACTGCCACGCAGGCTGACATTGGATCTATGTTGAAGTCCATGCCTATGTGTAGATGTTTTGCATCATTTAAGACGGTTTTATCCTCTTTATACACAGAGTCTTGAGTGTAGTTGTAGTATATGGTGCCCGAAAATGTTTCGAAAGAGGCTTCATATTCTTGTCTAAATGTTCTTTCATCCAGATCATTGCGGGCCTGTTGTATCTCTTCTTCAGGAACTTGCCCACCTTCGATCGTAGTATATTGAAAACTTTTCCAATTGTCAACATCTATTTTTGATTGTTGAAATATGTCATATGCCCAATTACCTATGCCTTTGGGTGTGCCACAGAATAGTGCACCACCACCTGTGTCCGATAGTGTGGGTCTTATCACTTCACTCCAAGCCTTTTGATCTATGTCTGCAAACTCGTCCAACACCACAAAATCCAATCCAACCCCTCTCAATGAGTCTTCATTGTCTGCACCTCTGAGTGATATTTTGGAATCATTCACCAACCATATCTCTAAGTTGCTTTCATTGATCTTGCGAGCCCATCTCAATTGTCTCAATCTATCTTTCAATTGATCCCAAACGATCTGTCTGGCCATCCTGTATGATGGTGCAACATAAAACACATTGCGACCGGGTTGACTTGCCGCCTTGCATAATTCACGGATGGCAAGATGTGTCTTGCCAAACCTACGACCGGATATACATACCCTAAATCTATGGTCTGAATCTGCTATGGTCTTTTGTGCTGGTGATAACGGCATTGTAGATATTTATGCCGTTGTAAAAGGGCACTCTGACAGGCATTAGATTGTCGAGTGCCCTTATCAGAGAGGATATGAAAACTTAAACCCCTCTAATTCCAACTTGGTCGCCAATCATACACATAACCGATCTTAGCATCTTGATCGATTTTTTGTTTGGTATGAGTTTTTGCGTTATAATCCCAACTAGCAACATCGGTCCAAATAATCTTGACCGGTTTTGTTTGCTCATTATCCCACATACGCCTCTGTTTGAGAGGCAACCAATGCATCGATGCTTCGTTGCCTTCGAAAGGTATAAAGTGACCGTGATTAGCATATTGATCTTTAATATTACCGTATGTTTCTACATTGTTGAAACATTCTTTTGCAGATACTGAATTACTCCAAACACCGCCGCCTTCTAATTGAATAGGTCTCATTGCTTCAAGTTCAATGTATAATTTGCCGGCCTTGGCAACACGGTGTGATGCATACTTGCCGTCCGAGTAAGGTGAATCATATTCACGACCAAGCAATACTAGATCACCTACCTTGTAAGGGTTTTCTGGTTTTTTATCAGGCGTTTTTTTTATGTTGAGATCTTTGCCTGTGACTTCAACACATTGTTTTAAACTATTAGACATATCTCTTTTGTATTTTTCATATGTTGAATAGTCCATTCCTCCCTTATATTCTGATTTGGCATTGACTTGATCAATAATTTTGCCCAATTGTTCTTTGTCAACCTTTACCAAATGATGAACTGGGTCATTGCCTTTGAGTTGCTCTAACACTTGATTCTCGTGATCAGTTAGCATTGTGTATTGATCTTCATCAACTACAAAAAACTCTAACTTTTTACCTTGCTCACTTTTCTTAATGCCCAACTGCATACAAGCACCTCTGAGATGCTCACTCATTTTGCCGTTGAGTCTCGGGGGGTTGTTACCAATAATAGTTGCTATGTTCTTCGATGAACGAGCACCTATATATACTTCTTTAGTCATTTTGTTCTCCTTTTTGTTAGTTTATACAATTACTATAACACAGATTTGGGATCTGTCAACCCCTTTTTGGAAGAAAAATTTTCACGGTTTTCTTCCATTTCTCGCCATTCTCGTTGTGTTGGCCAATATATGGTTTGGTGGCCATTTTTTGTCCACATAAACTTTTGATATGATTTGTGTTCATCCAATTCATATGGTTCAAATAGTTCTAGTTGTTTCATTTAGGCCTCCTCAAATCCATCATCATAAATGTAGATGCTGTCTATAATATCACCTTCATTATCTCTTAGCACATATTCAGCACCCCAACCAAAGGTATCATTACAAATTTTACCATTGTATTCATATGTTTTGCCATTTGATATAATTGTGTTAGCCATCCTATGCCTCCTTAAAATCCTATGCCCAGGCCATTGCCCAAGTTCCATGCCACAGCAAATCCTTGTCCTACAAGTGGTATGTCGATGAACCAATCCTTGTATTTCTGGGGTACCCTTTCGACAACCTGATGATGTATGATGTTCCTAACGGTGAAGAATGCAATCACAGTTCCCACTGAAGGATTAGCACCCATTATTGGCGAGCCCTCTATAAGTCCGGGTGTCGATGCTATCTTTATGGTCTGTAGTGCATCCATCACCGTTAGTGTTTGAAACCAAAACATTTTCTTTTCCTGTTGTGGTGTCAATTCGTCTGCATGAGCCTGATTGAATGTTGCACCCAATATCAAGATCCAAGATACAATCAAACTGGTGATTATGGTACGTCTCATTGTGCCTCCGGAGGCACAAAGAAATAGTCCATCATTTTCTTGGGTTTTTCACCATTGTGCAATAGTTGTTTTTTCTCTATGCTCATACCATGTGTTCGTTCAACACCGTCTACGGTGTACACACGATAGT